>Ga0102588_1000256_pt1 | contig 68614 bp, 87 predicted proteins | sample AraplaMF_Col_mMS_FD_76854 | JGI IMG/M metagenome (GOLD analysis project Ga0102588, IMG submission 76854) | Arabidopsis root microbial communities from the University of North Carolina, USA - plate scrape MF_Col_mMS (SPADES assembly) (version 2) | ecosystem: Host-associated > Plants > Roots >...
GCATCGCCAACAGACTCGCTCAGCGTCGCATAAACCCCGCCTATGTCATCGCATGGTCATGCTGGAGGCGCGCCCATCAGGCGACCGCTAGACGAGCTCACCTCAAGACAAAAATGCAACTGTAATGCTAATCCACAAAGCGGCGTCATTGGAGGGGCTGTCCTGCTCGCTCAGCTCTTTAGCGACCAAACACGAAGTCTGCTAAAGAGTGTGTTTTTGTCATGAAAGCAGTATGATAGGCTTTCAACTTTGCTGGTTCTGAGTTCGCCTCCGATCAAGGCGAGGACTTCGCACACACGCTGATCTCCACAGGTCATTACGCGACAACATCCGCGACATTTCTGGTTCATCCTCAGCGGTGCCTCACGGAGCTGCTGACGTCAGTCGGTGCGTGCGAACATGGTCGATGAGCGCACGCAGCTTGGGCGCCATATTGCGGCGATTGGGAAAATAAAGGAAGAACCCCGGAAATGCGGGCAGGTAGTCGTTCAACGTGGTGATCAACTCGCCGCGATCGATGTATGAGCGAAACGTCTCTTCCAAGGCAAAGGTGATACCGCCGCCCGCGAGCGCAGTCCGGATCATCAAATACAGATCGTTCGTGGTGATTTGCGGCTCGACGGCGACGTCGAAAGGTACGCCATCTTCCTCGAACTCCCATCGATACGGGGCCGCACTTGGAGACGGACGCCAGCCGATACAGCGATGATCTACCAGGTCCCGGGGGTGGCGGGGCGTTCCATGGATATCGAAGTATTCCGGCGTCGCGACGACCACTTCTCGCTCTTCTTTGGTGAGAGGCACTGCAACCATATCCTGCTCGATAACATCACCCAACCGGACCCCCGCGTCGTAGCCGGCTGCTACGATGTCGAAGACATCGTCTGTCACCGTGACGTCGATCGTGATGGCGGGATGGGCTTGCGCAAAGGACGCGATCAGCGGGCCTGAAAGAAATTGCTCCGCAATCGAGGTGACGGCAATCCGAAGCAAACCGCTCGGCCTTGCATCGCCTGCGACATCCTCGAATGCCGATTTCACATCAGCCATCGGCTGAGACAGCTTTTCACGGAAGCGGTTGCCCGCCTCCGTCAGCCGCACACTGCGCGTCGTGCGGCTGACAAGGGCAATGCCGCAAATATCCTCGAGCCGTCTGATCGCCTGGCTAACGGCCGAACGTGTCACGCCAAGGCGATCAGCGGCCGCCCTGAAATTCCCCTCCTCGGCGACGGCCAGAAACATGGGCACCAGATTTAGATCGATTGTCATTGTCGTATCCTGCTAACCAATCTCGTTAGCGAAAAGGGAATACAAGCGACAGTCGCATTTGTCTACGTTTTGCCCATAGCCACCGGTCAGACCGGCAGCTCTTAAACAAGCCCGACCAATCACCGAAGGAGAGATTCCCATGACAAACATCAAGATCACACTCGCAGCAGCTTTGGCTCTCGGGATCTGCGCCGGACCCGTCGCTGCACAGGACAGGTCTTGCCCTCGGGAAGGCGCCGACGCTCCGCTTGCACTTCATGCCGACTGGATCATGAAGGGCTGGGAACGCCATGAAGGCGACGGTAAATTCGTGTTCGCAGAGAAGCTGAACCGGTACTACGACCTGGAAGACACCAAAGGGGTTTTCTACGATAATTTCGCGCCTGGCAGCACACAGCTCTTCGACAACGCCGCTCGCTACGGCGCCAACTGGGAAGCGTTGCAGAACGCTGCCCGATCTGTTCGCCATGGCCTGACCGGCGGTCATGATGCGATTATCGGAGACACCGTCGCCTCGACGACGCTTGGTTTCGTTGGTCGCATCGACCGTCTCGACGGCAAGGTGATCGCCTTTGACGGTCGCTCGCAGCTGGGCTGGGAATGCACCGCTGGCAAGTGGAAGATCCGCCATGAACTGAACTATGCCTGGGTCGTCGAGCCAGACACCATTCAGTCTTTCCTGGGCAAGACGGAGGCTGCACAATGACCAACCCGATGCTCTCGCACCCTTATGTCGGCATGTGGGAGACCGCGGACGGTCGCATCCGGCATCACTTGCTCCCGAACGGCCGTTACGACGAGGCGCGTGGCCGACGCGAAAGTGCCTATCAAGGAAGATACGAGGTATCCGGGGATCACATCGAGTACTGGGACGATACCGGCTTTACCGCCGATGGCGATTTTGTCGATGACGTCCTGTACCACGCCGGAATGGTTCTCTACCGAAAGCAGTAATCGAACACCACGCCGGCATGTCCACCGCCGGCGTGGTCTGCCTTTCGCTCGATGTGAGCAGCGGAGCCAGGCAAATCAGGTTCAAGGAGAAAACGATGACAACGACCGATATCGAGCAGCAACTTGAGAAATTGGCTTCCCCGGAAGACAGGCAAAGACACCTTCGGGGTCTTGCCGTTCTCAAGCAGATCGGCGGTGAAAATTTCGGGGGGCCGGTAAGCCAGCTTGCCAGCTTCTCGGAAGATCTGGCACGGTTCACCATTCAGTATCCCTATGGCGATGTGCTGTCGCGGAATGGCCTGGATCTGCGGACGCGCCAGATTTTAACGGCGGCGACATTGCTGGCCCACGGATCGGCACAATCTCAGCTTTCTTTCCACCTCAATGGATTACTGAATGCCGGGGGAAGTCGCGATGATGTAGTTGACCTGTTGTTTATCTCCGCGGGTCTTCTCGGATTCCCGACGGCGATTAACGCCGTTCCCATTGTCCGGGATGTTCTGGCTGACTGGGAAACCAGAGACGCCCGCGACGCTCAGCCATCGGTCTCTATCCCGGATATCCTGTTTGAGCGTCTCACGGACCTTGAGCGAGTAGCACCCGAATTCTTGAAGAGGCGGGAGCAGGTTCTCGGCGATAAAGTTTTCGGGGCTGTGCATCTGGGGCCGAGACTTGCGCATCTGGCGTCGGCTGCAATGCTGGCGGCGCGGGGAAAGGTGGGGACGAGCTTCGATGGCCATATCCACTCGGCATTCGCTGAGGGCGCTTCCGATCGTGATATTGTCGAGATGGTTATCCAACTCAGCGTATACGCCGGGTTCCCTGCCGCGCTCAACGCGGCCGGCAGAGCCGCGAGTGTCCTGGCGGCTTTAGAACGGCCCCAAGCGAGTCCCCGAAAAAGTGTCGAAACGACAAAAGATGATGAGAGCCGCTTCGCGAGAGGTGCCGCAACGCTTGCCGAGACATCAGGTGGATCCGGCGCTGATGTGGTAGACAGCTTCAAGGATGTTGCGCCTGGTTTGGGCAGGCTAATCGTTGCCCATTGTTACGGCGATATTTTTTGCCGCCGCGGCCTCGAGCCAAAGGTTCGCGAGTTGAGTGCAATCTCTGCACTTGCCGCTCAGGGAACCGTCGCGGCAGAAAAGCCGCTCGGCGTCCATATCGATGCAGCTCTCAATCTCGGTGCCACCCGCGAGGAGGTTGTCGAGACCCTCTTCAACGTCATTCCCTATGCCGGATATCCATTGATCGAGAAAGCTCTGCTGATCGCCCATGACCGTATCTCGTCGTTCAACGAAAAACAGGCAGCTGACAGGCCTTCTTGATCATCGAAGGCTCCATCTGTGCTTCGGCTGATGGTTCGCGGCCACTAGCACTACTTTGGCACTTTAGTATTTGCGGCCCTGGCAAGGAGCATATCACAGTGAGGACATCGTCGCGGTGGAGGTCGTGCGAAGAGATCGAGTATCGCTTGCCTAATGGCCGGCATACTTGGCTGTGGCGGCGGCCCCGAGACTCTTTTTTTTCCGTCCCGCTGCTTTGAGGCGGCGAGATTGAAGGAAGGCGTAGGCGATCATCGTCATCAACGCATGTCGATGTAATCCCGTCCAGGATCTACCTTCGAAGTGGTCGAGCCCAAGCTCCTCCTTGAGCTGCTGGTGGGCCTGTTCACAGACCCATCTGGCCTTGATCGTGGCAGCAAGCGTCTTGATGGTGGCGCCGGCCGGTAGGTTCGACACATAGTATTTTTGCTCCCCGGTCGACCGCCTCTCGCCGACCAGCCAAACCTCGTCACCAGGCATGCATTGCACACGGTTATCGAGCATTCGGTGCTTATGGCCATCCGCAACACGGACACGGCGGGCCGCGAAGAGACATGTCAGCCGACCCTTGGTGCCCCGCCGCCAGCTGACTTTTTGCCATTTCCCTCCGGCCAACAACGTTTCAGCAGCGACCGGGGGCTGATCAGGGATGTGGTATTTGCGGGGCTTTCCGGCCTTCGCGACGGGGAAGATCAGGGCAACGTCGGCGGGATAGACGTTCTGACGTCGCGACAGGCCCACTGCCCACAGTAGACCGCGTTCGCTCAAAGCTTGACGGAAAGCTCCGCTGGAGCCGTATCCTGAATCGGCAAGCACACAGCCGAAACGCGCACCGGAGGCGATGACGCGGTCGATCTCCTCGATCGCAATCTCCGGCTTTGTCAAAGCAGTCTGTCGATCCTTCGGAACACGAGCCCGCGCCATACGCTCAGGATCATCTGTCCAGCTCTCAGGCAGGAATAGCCGGAGGCCCACCATCACCGGCACCTCGCTCGACGCCAACGTTACTGAGACCAGCGACTGACAATTGGCAGTCTTCCCAAGCGACGAGGCATACTGTGGCGCGACGCCAACAGAGTGACGTCCCTTCTTGGGTAACGCCGTGTCATCGATGACAAGAAAACCCGCCTCATCGCCAACCAGGCGATCTGCCTCCTTCAGCAGAGCAGCCTCGAGTGGAGCACTGTCCCAAACGCCGGCAGCGACAAAATGATGAAGCTGATCGTAGCCGACCTCGCCAGCGCGCGTCGCCATCGGTTGAACGCTCTTGCGATCTCCTGGACCAATTAAACCCGCGACATAGAGAGGACACATCCGCGCCCGCACCTTGTGCCCTAGCGCTACGAGAAACGGTGCAAGCCAGCGATCGAGATCAGTTTGCCAGTCCACGTCCCTTGATCGGCCCTCCATAAGCCGACCTCTCATGAATCACGCAAACCCTCTCCTGGGAATCCCAAAAATCGTCACCAGCTAAAAATATGCCAAAGTAGTGCTAGGCACCCGGCCCTTTGGCAGTGCGCCGTCGCCGTCTTTCAAATGACACTTCTACGAGCGCCGAGGGTCGAATTTTGTAGGATCAGGCAACCTCGTTGAAGCGTCATTCTATCGCTCCTCGATCGCCATGGGCGATGTTTGCTCGTCAGTGAAGAAGTCATGTTCATTCGAGCACTACCAGGCAATGGCGCTGGCTTGCGGTCGCTTATGAAGAAAGATGTCGCCGCAAGTTTCCTGAGGGTGCCGCGAAGCCGGAGATACTCACCTGCGACGCTGATGGGGATTTCATTTGCTTGAAAGAGTGGGATGAGACCGGATTTATATTCCTGTTGGACGAAACCAAATGCTGCATTGCATCATTGATGGTGGTTGTGGGCGGAGATGTGAACCGAGAGATGTTTCATCAAAGCGTCCGGCAACTCAGCACTATGCCCGTTTGTAGAGAGGGTCTGCATTGGCAAATATCGAACCATCCCGTCAAAACGTTCTTCGCCCGATCCCAGCCGTTACTGGAAACCCCATTTATCCAGAGGCACCCGTGCCCGAAAAAGAAGAGGTTATTGCAAGGCCCGAGCGGACGTCCCCGCTCGGGCTTGAACAGTATATTGCCGGTCGTACGCTGGTCAGTGGAGATAGCCCAGCGTGGAACGACATGTTCGTGCAGGTTTATTCACGTCTCAACAAGCAGGAACCCTTTCTCGTTCCCGCTGTTGCGGAGCCATTGATCGTTTGGGTTATGTCGGGCGAAGCGGTCGTTGAGGAACGTGACCTTGACGGCGACTGGGTCGCCAACACAGTCACGGTCGGCGATTTTTTCCTGACCCGCTCCCCTACTCCCTACGAGATGCGCTGGCGTGCGATTGGTGATGCACCTTTCCAGGTCATGCATCTTTATCTATCCGTTCCGCTCTTCGAACGTATTACCTATGATGTGCTGGGTTGCGCGGCTCCGCCGGCACTACGCGACATTTCGGGCGGCAAGGACCAGCAACTGTCTCACCTCCTGGCGCTCGTTCATCAAGAACTGACGGCAGAAGGAATGGGAAGTCAGCTGTTCATCCAGGGCCTTGCGCAAAGCCTTGCTGTCCACCTGATCCGGAACTATGCGTCCGGTGAAGCTGCCGAAGACAGGCAGAACGCGCTTCCCGGGTTCAAGCTCCGGCGTGCGGTCGCCTATCTGGAAGAGCATCTCGCCGAACCGTTCAATCTGGCCCAAATCGCCGAGACGGTCGGAATGAGCGAATTTCATTTCAGCCGTCTGTTCAAGAAGGCGACCGGCCTCTCTCCGTCACGCTACTTTATTCGCCAGCGCGTGGCGCGGGCACAGCTGCTCCTGCAGGAAACTGACACCAGTATCATAGAGATCGGCATGTCCGTCGGCTATTCAAGCCCGAGCCACTTTGCCCAGGTTTTCCGTCGCGAGACCGGTCTTCCGCCAAAACACTATCGGCGCGGCTAGGTTTTTTCGACCTGTCGCGGTTTTGAGCAAGATCGCGACAGGTCGAGCAAGGGCCCGAGAGAAGGGCGGCGATCAAAGGCATAATTTCATCCTTGTCAAAAGGAAACGCCCACCGCGGTGGTGGGCTTCAAGACAAGGAGTGAAGGCAATGACTAATCTCAACGGAAAGATCGCACTGGTCACCGGCGCATCGAGCGGCATTGGCGCTGCTACCGCCGTCAAGCTTGCTGAGGCCGGCGCGAAGGTCGGTATCGCAGCCCGCCGCACCGAAAAACTGGAAGATGTCAAAAAGCAGATCGAAGCCAAGGGTGGCGAAGCTCTGGTGATCGAAATGGACGTTGTAGACACCGCCTCGATCGAAGCGGGCGTCAAGAAGCTTGTCCAAACCTATGGCGCGATCGACATCCTGGTGAACAATGCCGGCCTCATGCCGCTTTCCGATATCGATCAGTTCAAGGTCGACGAATGGAACCGCATGGTCGATGTGAACGTGAAGGGCCTGCTCAACACGACCGCCGCCGTTCTGCCGCAGATGATAAAGCAGCACTCCGGCCACATCTTCAACATGTCCTCGATCGCGGGCCGCAAGGTCTTCAAGGGTCTCTCGGTCTATTGCGCGACCAAGCATGCAGTCACGGCCTTTTCTGACGGCCTGCGCATGGAAGTCGGCCAGAAGCATGGCATCCGCGTGACCTGCATCCAGCCAGGCGCCGTTGCAACGGAGCTCTACGATCACATCACCGATCCGGGCTATCGCACGCAGATGGACGAGCTGGCCGGCCAGATGACCTTTCTCCAGGGCGAGGATATCGGCGACACTATCGTGTTCGCTGCCCAGGCTCCGTCGCATGTCGACGTCGCCGAGCTGTTCGTCCTGCCAGTGGAACAGGGCTGGTAACCAGCTGGCCCTAACGGGTCCCTGCCAACGGCAGGGACCCCTTCAAGGGAGATCGGAAATGAAAGAGATATCCGCAACCCAAACCTATCGCGTTCTGGAGCCTGGCCCGATTGTTATGGTGACGACCAGCGATAAGGGAAAGCCAAATGTGATGACCATGGGCTTTCACATGATGATCCAGCACGCACCGCCACTCATCGGCTGCGTGATCGGTCCTTGGGACCACAGTTACGAGACACTGAAGGATACTGGCGAATGCGTGATCGCCGTGCCGGGTCTCGACCTCGCTGAAACGGTTGTTGATGTCGGAAACTGCTCGGGTGATCGCGTCGACAAGTTCCAGCGCTTCGGCTTGAAGACGCGCAAAGCCAAAGACGTGTCTGCGCCTCTCATTGCCGACTGTCTGGCCAATATCGAATGTGAGGTTATCGATCGACGTAATGTCGAACCCTACAACCTGTTCATTCTGGAAGCCAAACGGCTGTGGGTCAACGAAGGCCGAAAGGAACGCCGAACCCTGCATCACAGGGGCGATGGCTCATTCACCGTCGACGGCGGCACTCTCGATCTCAAGGACCGCATGGTCAAATGGCGCCACCTTCCCTGAGGCGGCGCGCATCCACCAACTCACAATCAAGGAGAAATAACATGTCTGCCTATCTCGTCGTTGACCTCGACATCCATGATATGAAGTCGATCGAAGACTACCGGTCGAAGGCCTTGCCGCTCGTCGCCAAAGCCGGCGGCAAGCTCATCGCGATCGATGAAAGCCCGCTGGAGTTGGAGGGCTGGACTGCCACCAACATGCTCATTATCGAGTTTCCGGATAAGGATGCTATCCGTCAGCTCTTCGCATCCCCCGAGTACGCGCCCTTGGCCGCACAGCGGCAGGCTGCGGCCGTGTCGCGCATCATAGCAATCAACGGCGTCTGAAAACTGCATCGGCTTTTCTAAACAAGGAGACCCGAAATGGCTGAATTGACCAATGTGGCCTACTTCACCGCAAAGCCGGGCCGCTCGCAGGACCTCGGCGATGAGTTGCTTCAGCTCGTCGCCCCGTCCCGCAACGAGGAAGGCTGCCTACGCTACGAGATCCACCAGTCCAATGACGTTCCCGACGCGTGGATGGTGCTCGAAGACTGGCGGCACGCCTCCGACTTCGAACTGCATATGAGCACATCTTACGTCGAAGCCTTCATGGCGAAGGTTCCAGACCTGTGCGTTGAAGACGTACTCCGCGGCTACCAGCAGCGGTCCCCGCAGGTCTGATACGGAAAGGAGTATATGAAATGAGCACGCAAAGCCCCAAAGTCTGGCTCGTGACCGGATGCTCTACAGGCTTCGGTCGCTACATCGCAGAACACCTGCTGGAAGCCGGTGAACAGGTTGTGGTCACTGCCCGCAATACCGACAAGATCGTGGATCTGGAAAAGAAGGGCGATGCCCTGATCCTTCCACTCGACGTGATCGACCGGGAACAGTGCCAGAAGGTGGTCGACGCCGCGGAAGCACATTTTGGCCGCATCGACGTCCTGATCAACAACGCCGGGATCGGCTTCTTCGGTGCGATCGAGGAAACCGCCGAATCCGACGCCCGTCGCCTGTTTGATGTCAATTTCTTTGGCACCGCGAACACGATCCATTCGGTGCTTCCACATATGCGAGCCCGCCGCAGTGGTACGATCGTCAATCTGACATCAATCGGCGGCCTGGTCGGTTACACCGGCGTCGGCTACTACTGCGCCACCAAATTTGCCGTGGAAGGCCTGTCGGACACGCTTCGGAAAGAAGTCGCTCCTCTCGGCATTAATGTCATGACGGTCGAGCCGAGCGCCTTCCGGACGGAATGGGCAGGCTCGTCAAGCGAGGTCTCCGCATCCATCGACGACTACGATGGCACAGCAGGCGAGGCACGTCGGGCTTACCATGCATCGGTAGGCAAACAGGCTGGCGACCCGGCGCGTGCGGCGAAAGCCATCCGGGAAGCCGTGCTGGCTGAGCAGCCTCCGCACCATCTTCCCCTCGGCAACGACGCCGCGGACGCAGCCCTGAAGAAGGCGGATGACCTGAAGGCAAACGTCCTCGCCTGGGAAGCCTTGTCTCGTTCCGCCGACTTCCCGGCGAAGTAAACCAATCCAATCAACCCAACACGGAACCAACACTACCGCGGCTTTCGCCACGGAGATTGAAGGAGTGTGTCATGTCAAAGCGATTTGAAGGAAAAGTAGCAATCGTAACGGGCGGGGGTTCCGGTATCGGCGCCGCCATTGCCAACCGGCTTCTTGAGGAAGGAGCTTCCGTGATGATGTCCGGCAGAACCGAGAAGCGGTTGTCGGAAGCTGCCTCGAAGATGCCGACTGAGCGCAGCGGCACCTTTGTCGCCAATGTTTCTTCACGGCCGGACTGCGACGCCCTTGTTGCCGCGACCGTGGAGCGCTTCGGCCGCATCGACACTGTCGTCAATGCAGCCGGCATGAATCTTGTCGGCACCATTGAGGAGACCAGCGATCAGGATTGGGACGAGTGCATTGCCTCGGACCTCTCCGGTGTCTTCTACATGAGTCGTGCAGTGGTTCCGCATCTTAAGGAGACCAAGGGTTCGATCGTCAACATCGGCTCCGTCTCATCCCTTGGTGGCGGCTGGAGCCATGCGGCCTATAATGCTGCAAAGGGTGGCGTGGCAAACCTGACGCGCTCAGCAGCCTGTGACCTGGGCAAGTTCGGCGTCAGAGCCAACACAGTGGCACCGGGACTTACTGTTACGGGAATGGTGGATGCCATCATGGATGACGACGCGCTTCTCGAAAAGGCGTGGGACCGGATCCCGTTGCGACGGGCAGGGCAACCTGAAGAGATTGCCTCGGCCGTCGCTTTTCTTGCAAGTGACGAAGCTGCCTGGATCACTGGGATCGTCCTGCCGGTCGATGGGGGCCAGACCTGCACGGACGGCGGCCCGGAATGGGGTAAGTAAAAACGCGAGAAGCCCGGATTATGGTCCGGGCTTTTCTTTCGAGCAGGTGCTTCGCTTAGCGACGGGCGTCGAGGCTGTAACGGCCCGCGCCGAACGCCACGACCTGCAGCAGACCGCCCGCCATTGCGATGTTCTTGAAGAAGTGGATGAACTGGTTCAGGTCGCTGAGGTTGTTGTGGAATGTCAGTGCCGTCGCAACGCTGAACAGGGCAAGGATCAGAGCGACGATGCGGGTCTGGAAGCCGAGGATCAGGGCAATGCTGCCCAGGATTTCGGTCACAACGGCTGCGCTGTAGGACAGGGGCGGGAAGGGCAGGCCGACCATATTGATATAGCCGATCGTGCCGGCTGGGTCCGAAATCTTGCTGATGCCGGACAGAAGGAAGATCGCGGCGATAAGGACACGGCCGGCAAGGGGAGTGACACCGTGAACGAGGGCAGACTTGGAAAGGGTATCAGCGCGCTGAGCGATGACTTCGGAATAAGACATTGACGTTTCTCCTTGATTTGGGGCGTAGCCATCGTGGCTGCGTCGTAAGGAGAAATTGCCACCGAACGATCAAACGAAAAAGCTGGATAATGTCGGAGATTATCGTCGAAAATTTCGAACGATCAGGTCAAAGAAAAACCCGCGCTTTTGAGGGCGCGGGTCCGACTGGAGCGTCGTGGAATTCAGATGACGGAAAGAAGCCCTCCGTCTACCAGCAGCGCGGTGCCTGATACGTAGCTCGATAGGTCGGAGCCAAGGAACGCGACAGCATCGCCGACTTCTGCCGGTTTTCCAAGACGCCGCAACGGCGTTCTCTGGCGAAAACCCTCGGAGGCCTGAGCAATACCGGGGCTCGTGCGAAGGAGCTCCGTGTCGATGGTGCCGGGTGCTACCGCGTTGACGCGGATGCCGTCCGGGCCAAGAGCATCGGCGAGCGACTTCGCCATCAAAACCACGCCGCCCTTGCTCGTCGAGTAAGCGACTGTGATGCCAGCGCCAGAAATCCCGCCCATGCTCGCCATCAAAACGATACTGCCCTGTTTGCCTAGCGCCTTCATCTGACGGGAAGCTGCCTCGGCGCCGAATAGCGGGCCATCCAGATTGACCGACATCAGGCGGCGGTAATCGTCTTCCGGAACATCTGCGCCGTCCGTCTTCAGGGTGATCCCGGCATTGGCGACCATGACATCGACGCCGCCAAATTCTTCGGCGGCCGCGACCAATGCGTCGTTGTCAGCTTTGCGGCTTACATCAGCCTTCATGAAAATCGACTGGGTTCCGAGCTTGCGAATTTCAGAAGCGGTGGGTTCGCCGCCCTCACGCGGCGCTTCGACGACGTCCGACACGATGACGGCCTTCGCGCCGTGTTCGGCAGCCCGGATGGCGATCGCCCGGCCTATGCCGCTCGATGCGCCGGTTACGATGACGACCTTGCCGTCGAGAATATTAGTTGTGGTCATGACACTTGTCCTTAAACTTCGGGGATTTTCGGCGCCGAAGGAGGCAGGGCGTCTAGCTGCTGTAGAAGGTAATAGAGGTTGGCGACGCCCCAGTGTTCTGCGATCTTACCGTCGCGAATGCGCATGGCGTCGACCGTCTCGAACTTGATCTTGCGGCCGGTGGGCTCGATCCCGAGGACAACACCCTTGTGGGTGCCATGATAGGTCTTGAAGGTCGTGACGATATCGCCGTCGACCGCCTGCCAATGGATCTCTGCGTGGAAGTCGGGGAAGGCTTCGCGCAGAGCATGATAAAGGCGACGTGCGCCCCCCTTGTCTGGCGTTCCACCCGGTTGCGGTGTGTGGTCCAGAAAGCCATCGGCGAACAGCTCGTCGAAAAGTTCGAAATTGCCGCCGGACTGCACTTCCAATGTGTTGCGGCGGACGAGTGATTTCAGCGCTTCGTGTTGTTCCGACATGGGATTTTCCTTTCGAGGTTCGGTGTCAGAGTTCAAAACCACCGATCGTCATGCCGCCGTCGACGGTCAGCATGTGTCCAGTGACATAGGAGGCGGCGTCGGACGCGAGCCAGATCGCAGCTGCTGCAATCTCCTCGGGCTTGCCGCCACGTTTGGCCGGAATGGCGTTTTGAGCGAGTGCGGCAAAGGCGGGGTTCTGCTGGCTGTTCGCCGCCACCATCGGCGTTTCCGTCCAGCCAGGAGCGATTGCGTTGACGCGAATGCCATGCGCTGCATTTTCCATCGCAACGACGCGGGTCAAGCCCTGCACGCCATGCTTGGAGGCGGCGTAAGCGCTCATACCACCGGGGCCTGTCAACGCCGCAACAGAAGCCGTGTTGACAATTGAGCCGCCTCCGCTGCGTTTCATCAGCGGGATTTGATTTTTCATTCCCAGAAACACGCTCTGCAGGTTGACGGCGATTACGCGCTGGAAATCTTCCAATGGGTAGTCTTCGATCCGCTTTGCCGGACCGGTAATGCCGGCATTGTTGAAGGCAGCATCGAGCCGGCCGGAAATGGAACCGATCTGTTCGACCCATCCGACAACCTGAAGCTCGCTTGCTACGTCGAGTTGGGTTGTGAATGCCCGGCCATCTTCGGCGCGGATGAGCTCTGCCGTTTGGGTGAGACCCTCGGCATCGCGATCAGCGAGATGCACAGTCGCGCCGTCGCGAGCGAGCCCAAGTGCTATCGCTCGACCGATCCCAGAGCCTGCACCGGTGACCGCGACGACCTTGTTTGAGAAAAGCGAGGACATGACTTCTCCTTGCCAGCCGATCGCAATCGGCTGGTCTGGTTGGAGGTAAAAATGGGAGAGTGATGTGCGGCGTTAGCCGCGAGCTGCGACGAGGGCGGCAGCCGTGCGGGCGACGATCTCGCCCTGATGGAATGCACCGGCGAGATCGATCTGCGAAGGCTGGCGTGACCCATCGCCACCGGCCACCGTCGTTGCCCCATACGGAGCGCCGCCAACAATCTCGTCACTGCTCATCTGGCCCTGGTGGCTATAGGGCAGGCCGACAATGATCATGCCAAAGTGCATGAGGTTGGTGATGATCGAAAACAGGGTGGTTTCCTGTCCACCATGCTGCGTACCTGTCGACGCGAACGCAGCGCCCACCTTACCGTTGAGAGCTCCCCGTGCCCAAAGGCCACCGGCCTGGTCGAGGAAAGAAGCCATCTGCGACGACATGCGGCCAAAGCGAGTTCCGGTACCGACAATGATCGCGTCATAGTCGGCGAGTTCCGCTACCGTCGCAATCGGTGCGTCCTGGTTGATCTTGAAATGAGCTTTTTCGGCGACGTCAAGCGGGACCGTTTCTGGGACACGTTTGATCGTAACGTTGGCGCCAGCGCTTCTTGCGCCTTCAGCGATCGAGCCTGCCATTGTCTCGATGTGGCCGTAGGACGAGTAGTACAGAACGAGAACTTTGGTCATCTTGCTTTGCTCCGTTGGAGTGGGTGAATTGGATGGAGGCAACATCGGGTTTTTCATCATTCGAAAAAAGCTGCATAATTTGATGCGTTACGTTCGATTTTATCGACCAGTCACGTTGTCAAAAATCCATGTTGCCTTTGGTGTGATAGCTCTTTCTATGGGACGATTTCAGTCTTTCAACAGGTTGAGTGCGACCAGCGGCTGACCAAACTGCTGCAGAGAACCAGAGGCTTTAAAACTGCCAAGGTCGGACGGCGCAAAGCCCAAAAGAGCGATCAGATCTGCTACCTTCTTGCTGGCCTCCGGAAAGTTACCTGATAGGAAGAGAACGCGCTTTCCGCTCGCTTTCACCGGATCGGCAGCCAGGACGGCGGCCGGGAGCGTGTTGAATGCTTTTACGAGTTGAGCGCCCGGGAAAAGATCGGAGACAATTTCCGAAGACAGCCGACCACCAAGGTCGCGCGGCTCGAAAGCAGGAAAGTCGATAGCATTCGTCGCGTCGACGATGGTGCGGCCATCCCAGGCTGCTTTTTTGCTAGCGACTTCCGGTACGGCGTCATAAGGCACAGCTAGAATAAGAACGTCGGATTGAAGAGCCCGATCGAGTTCGACAGCTTTTACCTCGGTGCCGAACTTCTCGGTGATTGATTGAAGCGACGCCGGACCGCGCGTGTTGGCGATAACGGCATCAATGCCTGCTGCGTGGAAGCGTTCAGCCAGTGCAGAGCCGATCGCGCCAGAACCGATGATTGCATAGGTCGTCATTGTCTTTCTCCTTGATTGATAGGGCTTCAGTTGAAGTTGTCGGGGAGGGGAATGAACTCGTCGTCGCCCGGCACGCCGGGGAATTGCCGTTCGCGCCATTGGTCGGCAGCATGACGAATGCGCTCCTGGTCCGTGGCCACGAAATTCCAGCGGATAAAACGCTTTTCAGGGAGCGGCTCGCCTCCGAAGGCAAGAAACCGCGCTGGTTCGTTAGCCTTCACGACGATCTCTGCGCCGGGCTTGAACACGATCAGACGATCCGGGCCGTAGGTGCCGTCCTGGCCGATGATCTCGATTGCACCGGCGACCAAGAAGATCGCTCGCTCGATATGCTCACCGTCGATCCTGTAGCGTGCTCCAGCTTCAAGCTGGATCTCTGCAGAGAAGAGGTCAGAGAAGGTGCTGGCAGGTGAGCGCCGTCCGTGCAGGGTGCCGGCGAGAAGCTTCATATCGATACCCTCACCATTGATCGTGGGCAGTTCATTGACGCCGATGTGCTGGAAGAGCGGTGCTGCCTCTTCTGATTGCTTGGGGAGAGCGATCCAGCTCTGCAGGCCGGTTAGCTTACCCCCATCCTTACGGATGTGGTCCGGCGTGCGTTCGGAATGGACAATGCCGGAACCGGCGACCATCAAATTGACTTCCCCGGGGCTGATCGATTGCACGTAGCTTTCGCTGTCACGATGCAGCAGCTCACCTTCGAGAAGGTAAGTGAGTGTTGAAAGACCGATATGTGGGTGAGGGCGGGCATCAATCCCCTCGCCAGCACCGAACCGCACGGGCCCGAAACTATCGAGGAATATGAATGGCCCGACCATCTGGCGCATGGCCGCAGGCAGAGCCCGGCGAACGGAGAAGCCTCCGAGGTCACGGGTCGAGGGCAGGATAACCTGCTCGATGTCAGCGTTAGACAAATAGGACATTGTCTGCTCCGGCGGTTGAATTCGATGGATTGAAGGTATGTCCCCTAGACGTTTCGGAAAACTCAGATAATTTCGGCGAAAACGTTCGAGGAATTAGAAATGTCAGATCCCGGCCAGCCGACGCTGGATCAGCTCAAAGTCTTCATCACAGTCGTCGAGGCCGGCAGTTTTGCGGCCGCGTCCAGGAAGCTCAACCGCGCGACTTCAGTGATCAGCTACACGATCGCCAACCTCGAAGCGCAGTTGGGCGTTACGCTCTTCGACCGGCTCTCGACGAAGAAGCCGCAGCTGACTTTGGAGGGAAGGACAGTCCTTGCCGAAGCCAAAAGCGTCGCCCACGGCATCGATAATCTTCGAGCCAAGGTGAAGAGCATGCTCCGCGGCGTAGAGCCGGAGGTGCACCTTGCGCTGGACGTCATGCTCCCTGCCGCCCGCGTCATGGACGCGCTGAAGGCGTTTCGGAAGGAATTCCCGAGCGTTTCCCTTCGCCTTTATGTCGAAGCTTTGGGCGCCGTGACACAGATCGTGCTCAATAGAACCGCCGCGATCGGCATTAGTGGCCCACTCGATGTTGAGATCGCGGGGTTGGAGCGGATTGGGGTGGGCTTCGTGAAGCTCATTCCTGTCGCGTCGCCGGACCATCCACTGGCGGGCGGCTCGCATCCACCGGGCGCAGCTCGGGGCCATATCCAGCTAGTCCTGACAGACAGATCGCCACTGACCCAAGGCACCGAGTTTGCTGTCGTCGGAAACCATACTTGGCGTCTAGCCGATCTTGGCGCCAAGCACATGCTGCTCAAGGAAGGCATCGGTTGGGGCAACATGCCGGAACCGATGGTGCGTGATGACATCGAATCAGGTCGCCTCGTCCAACTTGATCTTCCTGACTGCAAAGGCGGCCCTTACCGTCTTCAGGCTGTTTATAGAACGGACACACCTCCCGGACCGGCCGCTCGCTTTCTGATCGACCACTTCCAGAGTCAAGATATCGATGATCCGATAGCGGCCGGCTAAACAAATGCAGGATCAGGCAAGGCGCGGTAGCAACGGCCTCAGCCGTTCATCGTCCTGGATATTCAATGTTTGGTCGGTGGGTCGAGGGTTCGTATCGGTTCAGGGCGAGAGGTTTGAGCCCGTGGGGGCCGACAGGTTGATAGAAGCCATTATTGCAGGTGCCTCAAATCGGCATGGCTGAGCACAATTGCAGCACCCTCGAATCCAGCGTTAGCTGGATGAAGGGTGACGCACCTGAAAGATGCGATCTCAGTTCCAAGCGTAAGATGGAGGCGCCTCCTAGTTGTTACTCGGTTCGACTGAAACCGTTGCGGTCCGACCAGCGATTAGCCGGACGGTGTTTGGGACACTGTCGATTTCAATCCTTACTGGAATTCTCTGGGCGAGACGGACCCACGAGAATGTCGGAGCCACGCTAGCAAGCGAGCCCATAGCTTCACTTCGCTCCCGGTCTTCGATGCCCGCCGCGATACCCGCGACGCGGCCGCGAACAGATTGCGGCTCTCCCATTATGTCGACCTTCACGGCGTCGCCGATGTGAATCCTTGGAAGTTTCGTCTCCTCAAAGTAGCCCGCCACGTAGACAGCCTCGCTCTCGATTAGCACTCCGATCGCATTTCCGGCGGTAACATAGTTCCCGGCACGGAGAGCGAAGTTCGTGAGTTTCCCCGAGGACGGAGCTCTCACGGTTGTCCGGTCAAGATTGAGCTTCGCCAGATCAAGAGCGACGAGCGCCGATTGATGGGCGGCATCTGCCTGGCGCATCTGGCTTTCTGCATGTTGCCGCTCTTTCAAGCTCGCCGCCTCTCGGGAGGCGAGCAACTGATATCGCTCAAACTCAATTGTGGCGAGATCCGCCGCGGCCTTCGTACTTTCTACCTGAGCCTCTGCCTCGCGCACCGCAAGTTCAAAGCGGTCCGTTCCGATCCGAAATAAAGGCAGTCCTTTTTCCACCTGAGAATTGTCGGAGACCAGAACCGCAGCGACTGGTCCGGAGACATCCGGTGCCAGTCGGACAATATCCGCTCCCACACGGGCGTCCCGCGTCCAGGGCGCTTCCATGTAGAACGACCACAGGTGCCAGCTGAGAACGGCCGCGCAACTCGCCATGGATAATGTCAAAAGGGCTCTGCCCGAGGTGATCGTGAAGTTCTTCATGTCTGCAACCAGTTGAAAATGGCAGATAGCCCGCCAACGAGGGTGATGTAGAGTGCGAGATTGAACAGGGAGGGGTGCCATACGCCCCGATAAAGACCGATCCGCGCGAAAAGCGACGTCATCATGCGGAAGAGTCCGTAGGCGAACAAGGCAATTGCCAAGAAAGATGGGAGGAATACCCCATAGAGGTCGAATTGTCCGGTCACGCTGCATTCCTTTTTGAGGGTGGTATTATCAAGGTCGGAGGATCCGCCTCCGGGGCGAGGCACACACGAAGAGCGGCCGCGCGCACAAGGAGTGCCATGTGGGCGTCGGTCGCATGTCCAAGCGAAAGGATAAGGTCGTCAAGTAGCTCGAGCGTATGTCCCAGCGCTTCACCTCGTTCGGCGGGTGCAAGCCGGTAAAGGGTCTCAAGTCCGGAGAAGATCCGCTCCGCCTTGAGGCTGACCAGCATTGACGCTTCTTCAGACAGCTCTTGCATCGCTTTGATATTCAGTCCTGTCCGCAAATCCCTCATCAGGTCGACGTCGGCGGTGTCCGAGGTGGGAGGGAGCTTTGATGCCCTGACGGCAGACAGGCCTGCCACATCGATCACGTGATGGTGCATGACATGCGGGGCGGTATGTCGGCCGGACGCGATGCGGACGACGCACCTCTGGACGACTGAGAACAGTCTACGGGCATTTGTCTCAGCCTTGACTGAACGAAAGACGCTGCAGACCACGATCGTCCAGACGATCGCGAGAACAGTTGCGACGCTCGAATTTGCAAACGTCGTGAAGTCGCTGCTCTGATGTGACTGGAGGGTGAGTAGAAGCGGAAAGTTGATGCAGAGCCCCATGCCGACGATGGCGAGCGAAGGCATCGCAAGGCAAATTCCCGCAGGTATTAGGAAAAGCCCGAGGGCAGCGACGAGCGGTACGAAACCGTCGATCGTAGGCAGAACCGCAAAACCGTAGACGAAGGCTGCGATACTCGAACCGATTGTTACGCTGACGAATTTGCGCATGGCTGGAACCGGATCGTCCATCGTCGCAAGGAGGCAGCACAGCACGCCTGAAATCTGCGCAAATGTCATCCCGTCGGTCCAGCCGCTTGCAATCCAAAAGACAGTGGAAGTTGCCAGGCAGATCGCGACCGCCAGCGCGGATAGCGCCGCCATCCCGATATCACCATGCGGCCGCGGAACAGGGTCGGGAGAGGCGACGCGGCCAGCGGCTCGTGCTGTATTCTCGTTCGCCTCCCGAAGGGACTGACACACACGGCAGACCTCAACAACATCCCTCAGGTTGCGCGCAACATTGGCAAGGAGCAGGCTTTCCCATGATCGAGGCGCTTCGGAAGAGGCCGGTAGATCAGATTCGACCGTCAAGATCCCGGATGCGTTTGATGCAGACGATCCGAGGGCATTGATCGCGGACATAGCCTGCTTCGCCTGCGGGCTATCGAGCCGGGCCATTGCGCCTCGCAGATCCTCCAGCTCGCTGAGCAACGGGAGGAGATACACCATACGGTCCTGTAGCGATCTTACCAGCGTAGCGGCATGGCGGTACCTCGATCCATCATATTGAAGTTGGGTTGTGAATGATCGCAGATCGGCAGCGTCCGCTGCCAAAGCGTATCGTTCCGCTCTGCTTTGGGCTTCATCCTGCTCGGCAGTTGCTGTTGCCGCAAGGAGCGCTTGCGCCCTTGCCATCCAGGCATCAATCCGCCCCAGCAGGGTTGTTCCGACATGGACTGGAAGAACGGCGTGGCTGACGATCGAAGCGCACAGGATCCCAAGGCCGATCTCCTCGACGCGGGCGACGACCGTGTCGAACGTATTCACCGGCGCCGTGACCAGTGGCAACCCTGCAAGAAGCACGGTGTAGCCGGCCAAGAGTGAAACATAGCTGCGTGGCGTGCGATCGAGAAGGCTGATGAACGTGCATCCCGACACCCAGGCGATGATCGCTACTGAAAGCAGGATCGGTTCGTTCACGAGGTTCGGAACCAGAATAATTGTCGCGGTTCCACCGATCAGCGTCCCCAGCAGTCGGTGAACCGATTTCGAAGAGATCGCGCCGGACAGCGGATGAGCAACAATGTAAACGGTGGCGACGGCCCAAAATGGCCGTGGCAAGTCGAACCTGATGGCGATGAAATAGGCGAGCATGGCCGCCAGGAATGTCTTCAACGAAAAGAGCACGTTCCCGGTGGTGACAACTGGTCGAGCGCTCATGAGTCCTCTCCGGACGAGTGATTCCTTCGCGAAGCGCCTTGCTCATTCGCGGTGTCGGTGAGGCCATAGAGTTCGGCCGAGACGTAGCAGAAGAACGTAGCCGCGATGCAGGCATGCATACAGGCTTCAACTGGGTCTGCGCACGAAACAGATGGTGCGGTCCGGGGCCGGTGAGCAAAGAACCGACGCACCCTTGCCAGCAGGACTTTCGTCGTCCTGAGCGTACCTGAGACCAGGCCGAACCGGATGTGCGGATCGAGTGACGGCAGGGTTCCGTCGCCACGATCGCGCTTCTGAGGCAGGCGGAATTCCGTCTGGACTAGATCAGACCACCAACGGGAGGACGGTTCGTGTAGTGCCATCGACATTCTCCGAATTCTTTCGAAGGACACTATCGACAAGGCACCAAGAGGGATTTAGAGATATCATCTGATGATAACGAAATTCCACCAAAATCCGTTGTCCCTTTCAGGCGCCCTTCTTGAGGAGGATCCTGAGCAATCGCGCCTTCGAGCGCATGCGGTGAGGATCGACGTCTCGCAAAACGAACGCGAGGCGCCAGAGCACCGGCATAGAAAAGGGCAGCTGGTCATGGCGTCGCGGGGCGGCGTGACATCTCGTGTTCCGAGCGGCATATGGATGGTCCCGCCCCAGTGCGGTGTGTGGGTTCCTGGCGGCATGCCGCACAGCAACGTGGCGACCGCGAACGCGCGATTGTTTTTTCTGTTCATCGAGCCGAATGCCGCCGATCTCCCGAATCGATGCTGTACTTTTTCGCTGTCACCGCTCGTCAGAGAGCTCATCATGGAGATGGCTACCCAATCCGAGGTCGCAGCTGCTTGTGGGGAAACGATGACAACGCTGCTTCTGTCGGCCTTGTCGCGGATGCCGATAGAGGACCTCCATCTACCTCTAACTGCCGAGGCGAGATTGGATCGTATCGCGTCTGCCTTGGTGAAGGACCCGTCTGACCGAAGCACCATGGCGCAATGGGCCCAGCGTGTAGCAATGAGCGAAAACTCCCTCGCCCGTCTCGTTCAACAGGAAACCGGCTTGACCTTTGGTCGTTGGCGGCAGCAGCTGCAATTGATCACTGCAATCCGAAGCCTTGCGGCCGGGTCGACGGTACAGCAGGTTTCGGGGGACCTCGGGTATGAATCCGTTTCCGCGTTCATTACGATGTTCAAGAAAGCACTTGGTACGTCGCCGGCGCAATATTTGCGAAAGTTCGAGCGCTGAACGTGCGTGAGTGCATCGAAAGAAGCAACTGATTTTAGAGGAAAAGCATGTTCACTCACATCATGATCGGCAGCAATGACCTAGAGCGTTCCAGACGCTTTTACGACGCCACATTCGCTGCCTTGGGAGGCAAGCCCGGCGAGATGGATGCGAGAGGCCGCCTTATCTACATCCATGATGGGGGTCGGCTCATGATCACAACACCGATCGATGGCAAACCGGCGACCGCAGCCAATGGTGGGACGATCGGTATCGCCGCGGCCAGCCGCGACCATGTTCTCGCATGGCACGACGCGGGCACCGCCCACGGTGGCACGGCGATTGAGAGCCCGCCGGCGGAGCGGCCGAACGGAGCCTTTGTGGCATATCTTCGCGACCCCGATGGAAACAAGCTGAGCGCGCGGTCTCATTCAACGAAATGAAATAGGCACGCCGAAAAAATGATGAGCAGCCTGCGAAGCGAACTACGTGCCCGCGCCACAAAAGAAATTTGCCATACGGAAAGTGAGCAAGAACAAGCTCGCCGGTAACATCCTCTCAAGGGTTGGAAGTTATAGTGGGCAGTCGCAAACACCGTCAAACTGCGCGCCAGGCCCCCTTGAGAGAGGCTGCCCTTTTCACCTCAAACTACTCCACCCGGGTCGGTGATTTCGCGCGTGAACGCCTTGATGTCTAAATCGAAGCCCGTTCAACGGCGGAGACCATTTCTAGAGTTTCAGGATGCGTGAAAAACGTAAGCGGGTGCAACCTTACGGAATGAGGCCGCCGGCGCGAGAGGTCCCGATGATCTACCGGTCGTTTTACGACAATCACAGACCAGACCTACCTTTTCCTTGGCCCCAACCCCTCGGGGTCAAGCACCATGGGCAACGAGTTCATCTTGATCGACGCAAATACCAGCGAGCCGTTGGATGGCTCTATGGCGAGCGGCTATCCAGTTGCCCTACAATTCCAAGCACTGTGCCCGGCTCGGACACGCTGATCTTGCGGTACCGATATTTTTGATGCGGTGAGCCTGGACGGCATCGGGCGCACGGTGCGGGTTGTTGAACTCAAGGCAGTCCTAAACACCTGACGAGATCAACGTCGCCCACGAGCGGCCGAGGCCTGCAACGCAGCGCATGGCGAAAGAATAGTTGCCGTGGCGGAAGCGCAGCGCTGTGGTTGACGACTGAGATTGCGCAGCGGGCGTCGCGTAGCTATTCGTTCTACCGCGTCTCCCCCCTTTTTCTGTAGCCAAAATTTTATTCGCCCATCTTCTTATGCGCTCTAACTGTTGGTTAGAGCTGCCACAGTTGGTCGGCATTCGCAAACAAGCATGTTGGAGTCGTCATGCAATATCGCCATTTAGGAAAGTCTGGATTGAAGGTCAGCGAGTTTTCATTCGGTTCCTGGGTCACCTTCGGAAAACAGGTCGATGGGGGAAGCGCCGTCGAGTTGATGAAATTCGCCTACGACAACGGAGTGAATTTCTTCGACAATGCCGAGGGCTATGAGAAAGGCAATTCCGAGGTGGTCATGGGCGAGGCACTCAGCAGCCTTGGCTGGAGCCGTGATAGCTACATTGTGTCAAGCAAGGTTTTCTGGGGCGGCGAGAAGCCAACTCAACGAGGGCTATCTCGCAAGCATGTAACCGATGCCGCTCACGCCGCGCTGAAGCGGCTGCAGGTTGAATACCTAGACCTTTATTTCTGCCACCGCCCGGATATTGACACTCCCATTGAGGAGACCGTCCGTGCGATGAACGACCTGATCGCCCAGGGGAAGATCCTCTATTGGGGCACTTCGGAATGGTCCGCCCAACAGCTGACGGAAGCCTACGCCGTCGCGAAGGATTTGCGCCTAGCGCCGCCGACGATGGAACAGCCTCAGTACAACATCTTCGAGCGACAGAAGGTGGAGTCCGAATACCTGCCGCTCTACGACCTCATGGGCCTTGGGACCACGATCTGGTCGCCACTCGCCTCAGGGATGCTGACCGGCAAGTACAACGACGGAATTCCGGCCGATAGCCGTATGAACCTGCCCGGCTACGAGTGGCTGAAAGAGCGGCTTAACAGCGATGCGGGCAAAACACAGGTAGAGCAGGTCCGTCAGCTGTCTAAGCTTGCCAGTGAGCTTGGGATGTCGATGACTCATTTTGCGCTGGCATGGTGCCTGGCGTGCAAGCATGTTTCGACGGTCATCCTTGGAGCATCGCGACTTTCGCAGCTTCAGGACAATCTCTCAGCGCTCGATCAAAGGTCGAGGCTCACGCCAGATGTTCTTGAGCGCGTCGATCAGATTGTTGGGAACAAGCCTGAGGAGCCACGGCGCTTCTGATTCCTGAGATGGGATTGCGACATCGGCGGTCCTATCGTTTGATCCGACAGGACGCCGCAGATGGCTTCTTGCAAGCCACCAGTTCAAGGTGGAACCTTTCCCGCACGCAAGCCTTCCGTCAGCAACGTGTTTTGCTGGAGTGATGCTTTGATCAACGACCTTTGGTACAAGAACGCCGTCGTGTATTGCCTCTCGGTTGAAACTTTCATGGATTCCAACGGCGACGGCGTCGGGGATTTCCAAGGCCTGCAGCGACGGCTCGACTATTTGGCCGGGCTCGGAGTGACAGCGGTGTGGCTGATGCCCTTCCAGACATCTCCCGGACGGGATGACGGCTATGATGTCTCCGACTATTACAACGTCGATCCGCGGTACGGTACTCTCGGTGATTTCGTCGAGTTTACGCATGGCGCCAAGCAACGAGGGATACGGGTGTTGATCGACCTTGTAGTCAATCACACATCCAACCAGCACCCGTGGTTCAAGGACGCCCGCTCGAACCCAAACTCTCGATACCGCGACTGGTACGTATGGTCTAAAACCAAACCGGCGAACGCCGAAGAGGGGGTGGTTTTCCCAGGAGTTCAGAAATCCACCTGGACCCGTGACAAGCAGTCAGGGGAATATTACTTCCACCGTTTCTATGACTTCCAACCTGACCTCAATACTGCGAATCCCCTTGTGCAGGCTGAAATCCTGAAGATCATGGGCTTTTGGATCCAGCTTGGCGTTTCGGGCTTCAGGATGGACGCAGTGCCATTCGTCATCGCCGAGAAGGGTGCCGACGTAACCAAGCCGAAGGAGCAGTTCGACATGCTGCGTACCTTCCGCGAGTTTCTTCAGTGGAGGAAGGGCGACAGCATCATCTTGGCCGAAGCCAACGTGGTTCCTAAAGAGAATCTCGAATACTTCGGTGATGATGGCGACCGCATGCAGATGATGTTCAATTTCCACGTCAATCAAGCATTGTTCTATGCGATGGCGAGCGCGGACACCCGACCGCTCGCGAAGGCCATGCGCGATACTGAGCAACGCCCAGAAACAGGGCAATGGGGTGTTTTTCTTCGAAACCATGATGAACTGGATCTTGGACGCCTGACCGAGAGCCAAAGACAGACGGTTTTCTCTGCCTTCGGCCCGGACAAGAACATGCAGCTCTATGATCGCGGCATCCGGCGGCGCTTGGCACCCATGCTGGGGGGAGACATCCGGCGCCTGAAGCTTGCTTACAGCTTGATGTACTCGTTGCCGGGAACGCCAGTCTTGCGATATGGCGACGAAATTGGGATGGGCGATGACCTGTCCCTGCCGGAACGCAATTGTGCGCGAACGCCCATGCAGTGGTCAGACGAACCGCAAGGCGGCTTCACGAAGAGCGAAAAGCCGGTTCTTCCGGTAATATCGGAGGGACCGTACGGCTTCGACCAGGTCAACGTCGCGTTTCAGCGCCGGGACGTGGACTCGATGCTAAACTGGACTGAGCGGATGATCCGGGCACGTAAGGAGGCACCTGAGATCGGCTGGGGCGGCTTCGAGGTGATTGACTGCGGTGACCCGGGCGTTCTCATAATGCGCTACGAGTGGCGAAAGAACGTGGTGACCATCATCCACAGCTTTCACGATAAGCCAGTGGAAGTCTCGTTTGCGTTAAAAGATGATGGAGACGCAGGCGTGCTGATCGACATTTTAGATGGCCACGACAGCCGTGCCAAAGACGGGAAACACGACATGGTTCTCGAACCCTATGGCTTCCGTTGGTACCGGGCAGGGGGCTTGGACTATCTGCTGAAGCGAAGCGAGGTCTGACGACAATTTTTGCCATCGATAGCCATTATTTGCCATGTCGGACCCCCGCAGAGTATGTCTCTGCACCGCCTAACTTGAGATGGAGGAGCCCAGTTTTTCTGTACTGGACGGCACCCGGTGGTTTTTTCGGATCAGCCGTATCCAGACGAGCCGGGCCCCGATGTGAATTTTTCGGAGGGTGCCGTCGTTGAGGTACGGGTAAACCGCTACGAGAGAAGTAGGGGCCGCCCGTGCTGTATTCATCAGCCACTACGGCGCGGTTTGCCAGGGGTGCCTAATAGACTTTGGCTTCGATATGTTGATCGAGGGAGGGACTTCATGCACGTGCATCACTTACTCCCACTGAAGCATATCAAGAAGGCCTACAAGGTCGATCCGAGCACGCACCTTGGGCCGGTATGCCCCAACTGCCATGCCATGATACACCGGCGCGAACCGATGGAACCCGTGGCTAAGCACCACCGGCCAGCCTCCGAGCGAACCATGCTCAAAATATGCGATTTCAAGTCTGTCGGTTTTGGCAGTGCGCATCAATCCCTCCGTTCAGCTGTCACCGGGCACATTGGGCAATGGACCAGGCACAAGACTTTGCTCCCAGCACGGATCATCGTCAAAACCGTCGCGTCATGTCGTTCAGCTCTTCGGGGAACGGTGTGGAGGGACAGAGCGCCCCAGGGGCGCCCTGTCTTATCGATCACAAGCCCGTGCGACGATAACGCAGGCGCTCTTGTTCCACCTGGTCTGCATCATAGGGGTCGAGCGTATCGTCGAATCGCGTCCAACCCTGCTCTTCGTAGGCAGCCCGGCGTGTAGTCGGATCGACCCAGTTCGAGCGCTTGAGGATTGCCTCGGCTTCCGGAGCCAATGCGTCGTCAACCTTGGCGGTGACGAGCGTCCCGCCGCGGCGAACGCCTTCGGCGAAGACGTGGGCATCGCGTTCGGAGACGCCAGAGCTCGTCATCGCTCCGATGATGCCGCCGGTCGCACCGCCCGCAACGGCCCCAGCCGCGGCACCTGCCGCTGTCGCAGCCAGCCAGCCGGCAGCCACGACGGGACCGACGCCCGGGATCGCCATCAGACCGAGGCCGGTCAAAAGACCGCCCGCACCACCGACGACCGCGCCAATGCCGGCGCCTGTCCCGGCGCCTTCGGCCGCGTTGGAATCGCCATGACGCTTGTCGGCGTTGTTGGAGACGATGCTGATATCGTCAGAGCGCACGCCAGCGGATTCGAGCGCGCTGACCGCGGCGCTGGCATCGCTGTAGTCGTCATACAGTCCGGTTACAGTTCTCATTGTGATCTCCTTGGGTTACTTGGCGACGACGTTGCCCTGGTAGTCGAGGGCGATCGACACGGCTTTACCGTCCTTCATACCCGCAGCGTTCCAGATGCCTTTGTCGTCCTTCTTCAGGTCCTTGACGTCGGTATAGCCAGCCTTCTCGATACGGTCTTTGGCCTGGGCTTCAGTGAAGCTATTGGCGCCCTCGACCGGCGCGGTCGGGTTCTTCGTGTCGGGGGTGGCAACCGCCGGTGTATCGCCATTGCTGTTGGCAGCGGGAGCGGTCTGGGCGAAGGCCGAAACCGACGAGGCGCATACGAGCGCGGTGGCAAAAATGACGTTTTTCATGGTATTTCCTCTCGTGTTCGGATCTTCGTGAACGGATCCGCTACGATAACCCCGCTGCGAGCTGATGGTTCCGGTACGGTCCTGCGGTTATCCAGGAATATCTCATCTTTTCAATTATTTGTCTTCTGAGCGGCTGGCTATGACAAGGGTATGCGGCCGGCGGTGCATACAACGCTGCACGCATCGTCGGCTTCTATGCATCGCGCCAATTTCGAATAGGTTCGACCAGGCGCCTTCAGCCAGGTAGGAGGCACTTCCAGACGAATGCTGCTCGTGTCGGATTATACTGAGATCAACGGCGAAAGGACGCGGCTAAGGCCGCGTCACGATCTTTGGTCAGTTGATGACCTGGATGACTTTCCGCGATGAAGGTTCGACGATAACCCGTTCGTCATTGACGATCGCGTAGGAGTATTTCGGGTTCTCGGGAACAGGCGTAACCACGACCGTTTGGGGGAGCGGTTGGCCAACGACGACCTTCTCCTTGACGACAACTTTTGCCGAAGGCGCGGGCGCTTCGCGAACGTAGGTAACTACCTTTTCCGGCGGCGGATCGATCGCGGTGCCGACCACGGCACCAGCCACACCACCAACCGCCGCACCGACCGGGCCGCCGACAATCGCGCCGGTTACTGCGCCACCAGCTGCGCCGTTCACAGTAGAAGACTGCGCGAACGCCACGCCCGCCAGAAGAGCAACTGCTGCTGCCGTGCTGACGATGACTTTAGTGTTCATTTTATCCTCCTTGGTTCTTTGCACGATCCTTTGATCGTTGGCAATGAACGACGGCGCTGGCGTGCGGTTCCGAACCCCGGGCCTCAGTCCCAGATCACCTGCGACCATGGTCCAAGTAACCAGTGCTACTTGTTTTGAGCCTTTTATGGCAGCTGAGGCCAAGGAACTGATCGTTCCACTTCGTGTGTCAGGCTAGGAACGCGGACTATACGGTGGAGCGATCTTATTCAGAGGAAGGGGAACGCATAGCCTGAGATGGCCCGCGCAGATATTATGGCGTATCAAACTGGACCTATTCGAAGGGTACTCAAAACGACGACCGACGCGACAACGATGGATTACAACCCGAACGGCGTCCCTATTAAAGAATCCCATTTAGTCCCGTCAATCGTTGCTTCGGCGCTGTTCGCCGCGTTTCCAGTCGGTACCGTAGCGATAGATGATGTCGTAGCTGCTCGTCAGAAGGATATGAAGGAAATCGCGGCATCTGCGAAGGCAATCGCAGAGATGTTCAAGTCTCCGGAGACGTATTCCGCCCCTCGCTTCAAAAACGCGGCCCTCGGAATAAGCTCATGAGCAGGCGACGCCCTTGCCGATCATTTTTCAAAGCTGGCCGTTGCCGATGGATCGAAGGCTACCGAGGCAATCCAAACTGATCACGACAGGTTCGCGGCGCTCGCGCAGGACCTGAAGACATACGCGGACGTACTCGTCTTATTTGCCGAGCTTAATCCGGACAAGATGGCAGACGGCATGCGGATGAAGCCCGGGGACCCAATGGGTGGCGGTCCGCTGGGAACCCGCACCATGAACAAAGTATCCCTTTCAGAGATGGCAGCCGAGCATGCGTTTCACCTCATGCTCCAAACCTGCACCGCCTGTCATACCCGATTTCGCGAAGGAATAGTCACGGCTACGCGTGACGTCGTTTTTTGCAGCGATGAGCGTGAGGCCAGGCAATAAGATAGGGAGCTGGTCCGGCGCGATGACCGGCCGGACCGTGATCCCGATGTCAGAGGTGCCTGAGGGTGCCATCGGCCTTACCATCCTCGATGTCTCCACAAGTGAATGCGCTGGTCGCTTACTCATCCCTTTTAAGTCTCTGTCTGACGCGAAAACTCGATGTCGTCATGGATTTACGTGGGACGCCCGGGATGATCTCAGACAATGGCACTGACCTGACCTGGGACGAAGGCAATGAGCAGCGAGAGCGAGGGCCATTCATCGTGAATTCAGCTTTCAGAGCATAACGTTAGATGAACTGATCGTACGGGTGGAGTTTCACCCAGCCATGGAGCTGAGCTATGTTGAAGAAAACAGTTCTTCTCGACTTAGCGGTCGCTGCGGTCGCGACCCCTCTGTCACCGACAGTCAACGCCGCCGATGCCCAGGAATATTACGGCGGGGGTTGGCGGGATCATCGCGGTTGGGATGATCGAGGATGGGATGGTCCTCGACCAGATTGGCGGCGGCACCATCACCATCACGATTACGGCGGCGCGATCGCCGGCGGGCTGGCGGCAGGGCTAATCGGCGGTATTGTTGCCGGCTCAATCGACAACGGCGGACCGCGCTACTACGCTCGCCAGTGCTGGTATGAGCGTCGGACTGTTCAAGACCAGTATGATGATGGATATCACTTGGAGAGAGTGCGCGTCTGCAATTGAACGGTCGTTTCACCGCACCACCTCCGGGAAGGTGTACACGGGCCCGGTGGAATAACCGAGGCCTGCTGGGCACGACAAGTACGACGTTAAGCAATTGCCCCCGGGACATATTCATGCCCGATCTCCAGATCGTCGTCATCAAGTTCGTCGTTTAATGCCGAACAGCTAGACGGGACGCCAACTGGACCAGCAGAGCTATCGTCCTTGCGCAAGAGCCCCGCCCTGCTGTCGTTTGGCAGTTAACCGTGAGATTGCGGCTGTTGTTTTTCCCGTTTGGCACTTAATTGAGTCTTCCTCAATTTGTGTGGTTAACAAATCGTTAGTGGTCACGGCGCTATGGGCGGGGCATGCGAACGAGATCGAAATGGTCGCCCGGTCCGGGCATTAAAGTGCAGAGCGTCGTATTTAGCGACGACGGTGATTGGGTTGTGTCTGCTTGCGGGCCATCCTCTGGCACATGCCCAGATTGCCAAAACCAAAGCAGAAGTCGGCATGGCTGGTCGTACCGCAATCTTCAGGACCTGCCGGTCCAAGGCAAGGAAGTGACGGTAAGGCTTCAGTTGAGCCGTTGGCGTTGCACATATCGGCAGTGCAGACGACAAACATTCACAGACCGGGTCCCGGCGATTGCCTCCCCTTACGCCCGCAGGACAACGAGGGTCGCCGAGATAATTGGCCTGATGGGGCACAGCACCGGCGGACGGCCCGGAGAGCGCTTGATGAGACGGCTTGGGATGCCGATTAGCGACGACACCATCCTTCGGCACCTGAAGCGCAATGCTTCACGGGTAGACGACGCCCCCGCGGCACGGATCATCGGGATCGACGACTGGAGTTGGAGGAAATCCTGGCGCTACGGCACGATCATCGTTGATCTTGAACGACGAAAGGTTATGGACATTCTCGAAGACCGGAGCGTTGCACGATGGTTGAAGCAGCACCCTTCCATTGAGGTCGTCAGCCGAGATCGATGCGGACTTTACGCGCAGGCCGCTCGTGAAGGTGCGCCCCAGGCGTCTCAGGTGGCGGACCGCTTTCATCTCATCCAAAATCTTCGTATTGCTATCGAGGAACAGATGAGCCTCTCCGGTCGAGCTACAGGCAGGGCCCTGCTACCAAACGAGGATATCGAAAACGATCATGGCGATCGGGCTTTGCAAGAGCAGACGCCTGAAACGCCTTGGCGCAATCAGCTTCGCCGGGCGCATCGGCAGTCCCGGAAGGATGTGTTCGAGACAGTGCACGCCTTGAGCAAAGAATGCCTGACCTGCTCGGACATTGCACGTCGCACAGGATATGGCCGACGCAGCATCACGAAATGGCTGACGTTCGAAACCCCACCCGATCGACGCAGGGGCGCGCTACAGCCGACATCACCTCTCTACTTCGAAGCGTTCCTCACCCAGTGTTGGAAGGATGGCAACCGCCGTGGTCGGCATTTGTTTCATGACATAAAGCGCCGAGGATACACCGGCAGCTTTTCTAATCTTGAACGCCTCCTGGCAACATGGCGCCGCGCCGAGAGGCCGGAAGCGGATGAGGATAAGGTTGATGCTGCGCCGGCTCGCATTGGGCTCTCTGACAAAGCACCTGACAATGTGCCTGTTCGTGATCCGCAAACCGGTCATTTGATCTCACCCATTGTCGCCGCTACTCTTTGCATAAAGCCGCGCGGCGCACTGACCATCAATCAGGCGCGGAAAGTCGATGCCCTCAAACAGGGATCACGGACGTTTACTGTTCTGCGCAGCTTCGCCATGCGATTTCGCGGCATATTTCGTGGCCGAACCTCGGCGAAACTGGGCCAGTGGATCGACGATGCCATTCATTCTGGTCTCGCCTTCGTAGCCCGTTTTGCCCGGGTACTTCGCCGTAATATCGACGCCATCTGTAACGCCATCGACCTGCCCTGGAGCAACGGTCAGGCAGAAGGCCAGATCAACCGACTGAAGACGATCAAGCGCGCATGTATGGCCTGGCGGGACCAGAGCTGCTCAGGGCGCGAATGATGCCAATCAAATTGACCGATCTCCACACAAATTGAGGAAGACCCGGTTAAATGCAAAACGACACGGAAGCTGATTATGCGGGACGCTCGCCAATCCATTCGCGCTTCCGTCAACATGCGAAAGCGGTCCTGTAGCTCAATGCCGTCGGCTCATAACCGATTGGTTGCAGGTTCGAGTCCTGCCGGGCGACCCATTGCTTAAGGTCGAATTTAGCTCGATGCTAATCAAAAGCGGCCAAACGCTCGCGGACAATTTCCCGCATCTGCGCCGCCCGTTCAGCGCCGACTGAACCGTCTGTCAGCGGGTCCGGCAGAGCAAGCTCATCCACGCCGCGCGCAAGGGCCGCCGCCAGTTCATCCATGGCCGTGTCCGCCGCCGCCGCCGGAATACTTGCCGTCGCTGCAAACCGGCGGAAATCCGCTCTTTTCAACCGTTCGTCCTTGCCGCTGATTTTCAGCGCCATATGGTCATTCTGAAGGTTCGGAAACACCCGCGTTGTTACAGCGTCATAGAGCGGCGCCATACGGACCGAGCTGAAATCTCCTCTGCCTGGTTCCGCGATTTTCAGGACGGCCATGTTCTTCAGGTGCATGTCGCCGTCCGCGATCAGCCACGCGAACAGAGCCCGCCGCAAGACCAGCAGTAAATCGGTATCGGCGTCGGTGGAGAGGGGACGCAGGGCTGCCGCAATCCGCTCCATGGTGCCTGTGTATTTGTCTTCCGCCCGAACGCCGAGAACGGATGCCATGTCTTCGAGCGCCATACGGCGCATTTCGTCAAGACTTGTGCGGATATCAAACCGTTCAACTGCAAGCGCATGCGGCATGCCGTCCGGCATGGCGACAAGCGCAATGGCGGGCACGATGAACCCGGCCGCCCTGCCAAGTTCCATGGACTGCCACTCTATTGCGGGCAGCGCCTCAAATCCCGATGTTCCGGCGGGCTTGAGAATATGTGTGAACGGCTTGTTCGAACTGGGCATAAGCGTACCGGTGGCGTCGAGAAACATTGGCGCCTTGATTTGAACGCCTGACAGGCGCGGCGTTGCGCCCGTTGCGAAGATTTTTGCCAGGTTCTGTTCGAACGTATCATGAATATCACCCCGGCCGGGACCGACATAGGTCCCTGTAAACAGGTGATTTGTCGTGAAGCCGGCCAGCCGCGTCAGTAGAATGTCGGCTGGAAGCGTCGTCAGCTCGCTCGCTCGCTCTACGATCGTGATGTTCGACATATAGCGCTTACCGGTGCGCAGTTCCGCCCGCTCGTCCGGGCTGTTCAGCACTCGGTTCAACCAGCCTTCCGGCAACAGCGATTCAATGAAGGGCGGCAATTTGCCGGGCGTGGTCTGGCGCACAAGCGGCGGGCCATCCGGATCGGATGGCTTCCATCGCCATTCGAAGCCATCATGCACCAAGTTGCCGATTGCGGCGCCATGCCACGCCACGATTAGGTCGAGCGTAGCCTGGTTGGTAACGGCGACAGCGGCCGTTGGCTTCCGTTTTAGGAAACGCTCAGCCGCACTCCCTTCGTTAAGCCAGTCATTGTCGCGGGCAAGCTTAAACACCGCATCGGCGGCGCTCTCCGGACTTCCGTATTCTTCGATCAGCCGTGCAGCGATTGCCTCTTTCATGTCTTCGTCAAATGAGGCCGCATGTTCACTACGCATGCGGAAGGCTTCCAGAAAACGCTGGCGCAGCGAAGACACGTCCACGCGGAACTCGCCCATGTCATCGCCGACTGCCGCCTGGGCGACAGAGGGGTGGTCCGGCGCTTTGTTCTGAATGATTTCGAGCGCTCTGATACGCTGGCGCTGCACGCGGCGGCCGGTCAGAAACAGGCGGCCATCACGCATGGGGCCAAGCAGCACGGCGCTGGCGGCCGATAGGTAGGCATTCGGATAGAGGTATTTGGCGATGCGCACCGCATGGCCGCGTACCGTCTGATCTATATCATCATCAGCGTCGACGTAGATGCCGCGCATGAGCTGGACCAGTTTCCCAGCCTCCGCTTGTCGGTGGCTACGGGTTTTATCGATGTTTTCGCCAACGAGATAAAGGGGCACAATATGGAACTTTCGCGTATTTCAGATACGGAAAAGTTACATCATTTACGTCGGGCCATCAAGATTACTGTCACTATCGCGTATCTGAAATACGCGATAGTGACACTCCTCAACATCGTAAACTCAATTAAAAATCATCATCTAGTACGTCTGTGAGGATCGGTTTCTGCCCAGGGATATAGATCGGCCGAACTTCTGGCTTCGATCGCTGAAGCCTGGCAAGCCACTGTCTTTGGTGGGCGGGCGCGCGGTAGTCCTCGGAAGTCGGCGTTTTCTCGTAGATGTTGCCAATCTCGGTGATCCGCGAGATGTCGTGTCAGCAGTACTTTGGAACGAGATTATCGAGCACCTTGTTGTTCCGATGAGCATCCTCCTCGTTCTCGTTTTTGGCGCGACATTGCTCTCCGTACGGCAGGCGCTGCGACCGGTTCGTGCGGCCGCTGACGCGGCTGACCAAATTGATCCCATGAACTCCAACTCGCACCTGAAGTTCGACAAAATGCCGCGCGAAGTCGCGCATCTGGCAGTGGCCGTCAATCGAGCTTTCGAACGGGTCGCGGAGCTGATGAAATCGCAAAAGACGTTGACGTCCGGTATCGCCCACGAAATCAGAACGCCGCTTGCTGCGATGAAGCTGGAACTTGGGCATATCGATCACCCCCGTGCAAGGCGGGTCGAAGCAGACCTCGATGATCTCGTGCAGTTTGTCGGTCAACTAACGACGCTCGCTCGCCTGGAGAGTTTCGATCACGGCGTGTTCGAACCAGTAGAGCTCGTCGAATTATCGTCGTCCACGGTCGAGCAGCTGGCGCCCTGGGTCTACAAGAATGCCCATTCCTTGGAGTTTATAGCTGTCGGAGAGGCCGCTGTGATCCAGGGGGTGGCTGCACTTTTGCGCGATGCTTTGCGAAACCTGAGCGAAAACGCGGTCCGGCACACGCCAGCCGGCACACATATCGTGGTTCGCGCCGGGCCCGATTTCATATCGGTTGAGGATCAGGACCCAAAAGATTGGGTCCTGAACACCGTTAAGAGCGCTGGAGACAACCTTGGTATAGGCCTTACGATTGTCCGCCGTATCGTGGATATTCACGAAGGCCGATTTGACAGAAAGATGTTGCCTTCCGGCTCGATTGTCACGATCATTTTCTAAAATCTCAGGGAAACGGGTCAATGTTTGCTGCCACGAGCAATCATTGCCATCGTGGCTTAGCTAGGCGTACAATCATTGGGTCGGATCGGTTAGGCTCCATCCTCGCCGGGCGCTACTCGCGTTGCGAAAGGAAGAGCGGTAATCGCGCAGGCCGTCAGGATTGCGACCAGAAGCCATGCTTCGTTGATTGCCTGTACAGAGCTCGCGGTCTGGACCAACGGGTCAAGCACCGCTGTCTTGTCAGCGTCAAACGCGCCAGACTGATGAGCACTGACGATGCCAGTTGGAGCCCCTACGAATGCGGCAATCTTCATGTCACCACTTTCCAGACCCTTCCAAAGCTTTTGACCTGGGCAGCATGTCGAGATCCTGAAAGCGCTGCATTTTCGCTCTTGATACGGACGACGAGAACGATCGCGTTTGCGATAGAGAATAACAGCGCGTGAAGCGGTTGGCCAAGGCACAATGGAAGCACTGCGATTTCGCCGACAACGACCACATAATTAGGGTGCCGCATAAAGCGATAGGGCCCCGCCTCAACAAGCGTCTCCCCGGGCACCACAATAATACGTGTCGTCCAGCGTGTGCCGAGCGTCAGCAGTATCCAGAGCCGCAAAGCCTGGAGAAGGGCGAACGCAGCGAGCCAAGTCAAATCCACCGTGACATTCCATGACAAAATCCACAGGCATGCCAGCCAAAGCGCATGGAGCGCGACGATCAAGCCGTAATGCTCTCGGCCAACTTCCCGACCACCTCGTCTTAGCAATGCTCGAGTGTTGCGTCCTGCGAGCCATAGTTCACCCACGCGCTCAACGGTGACAGCCGATAGCAAGAGAATCGGCCAGATCATGAAGTTGCTTTAGCGAGACACAGCTCACTGTAAAACCTGGTCCCATCCCGGTCAGCAGCGTACGTGGCGGCAGACGCGAGGCAATAAGCCGATCAAGAACGAACAGGGCCGTCGGAGAAGACATATTTCCGAATTCGGAGAGAACATTGCGTTCATGGTCGAGCGTCCCGCGTTTGAGCGTCAGGGCGTCTTCGAGCGCGTTGATGACCTTGGCGCCGCCGGGGTGACACGCGAAGCGGTCAACATCTTGAACGTTGAGATTGGACTTCGAGAGTATCGCCTCGATCGCGGGGCGAAGATTGCTCTCAGCGAATGGTGGAATAGCGCGGTCGAAAATAACCCCCAGACCTTCGGGATAGACGCTCCATCCCATGATGTCGAGTGTGTCTCGCCAGGTATGCTGGCCACTCATTTCTATCTCAGCCACTCCCGCGTCGCCCGCCCTGACTATGCAGGCAGCGGCACCATCACCAAACAAAGCGGTAGCGACAATGTTGGCCTTCGTCAGCTTGTCCAGACGAAACGCAAGCGTACAGGTCTCCACAGCGACAAGAAGCACAACCGAACCTGGCCGCGAGGCTGCCAATCGCGCCGCAATCCACAAGCCCGAGACGCCCCCAGCACATCCTAAACCGAAAACTGGCACGCGTTCGACGCGGTGGGCTCCAAGACGTTCAAGGTCCATCTCGATGGCTACAATCCCGAAGAAGGCGCTCTTTGACAGAAACAGAGCGAAATCGTTTGCCTTGGCAATTCCCGTTATTCTTGTTGGAGCGGCATTTCCTGCTGAAGCCGCCGATATAAACGGCAACTGGGCCCGCTGAGACGGGAATGCGCGTGTGCGTATTGCACCTTGCGGTGCTGATATCTGAGCGGTCAACACATGGATAAAGGCCGGCACGCCAAAGGAAAAGAAAGTGACAAACTGGTTATGTCGATCAAGGAGGACAGCGAGGGCAGCTACTCCGGCACCGCTTTCGATCCGCAACGTGCCTGAGCTACAAGCTGACCGTCAAGGTCGACGGCGCCCGGATGACCACGAAAGGCTGTGTCATCGCCGGTCTGATCTGCAAGGGCGTGGACTGGACGCGCATAAACTGAGCTTGAAAATCCACCTGGGAGCGCAGTATGAAAACTTACCTGACCGCCTATACTGCAACGCTTATCGCTTTCGTGGCCATCGATTTTGTCTGGCTGAGCACCATGGCCGACCGGCTTTATCGACCGACGTTGGGCGACATGCTTGCGCCGCAATTCCGATTGGCGCCGGCCATTGCATTTTACCTGATCTACGCCGGCGAGCTGACCTTTCTCGCGGTCAGGAGGGGTTTGATCTCAGGATCAGTGACGACAGCAATCATCTACGGCGCTGCAGTCGGCTTCATGGCTTACGCCACCTATGACCTGACCAACCAGTCCACCCTGAAAAACTGGTCGACCGCCTTAACGATTGCTGACCTGATTTGGGGAACAGTCTTGTCGGCGGTCGCATCGGGCGCCGGCTTTTGGGTCACGCAGCGGATCTTTGGCGTTGTTTCGCGCGTATGAAGTGGCCGCCGGAGTCGATGAGAGCTGCCATCAAGGCCTTCGAGCAAATTTTCGACGCGATTTTTGATCCAGCGGAATGTTGATGCGTAGATTGCCCCATGAGGATGCAACTGCCGCGCCGAACCGCATTACGTCGAGCCGCCCGTGTCGAGGCAACAGGGTGGCCGACGCCGGGCGGGGCTCGAAAGGTCGGTAAATTGGAGGAAGAAAGCGTTAGGTTAGACGCGGACCGGATCAAAGTGCTGATGTCCGCGGTCGCAGATTGGCGCGATGTTGGCGCGTTCGAGACCCTTTATCGGCATTTTTATCCCCGTGTGCGCTCTTACATGGTGAAGATGACGAGAGGAAATCGAATCCTGGCAGAGGAGCTGGCGCAGGAGACGATGATGCGGGTTTGGCACAAGGCGTCACTTTTTGATGCCTCCAAGGCGCAGGCGTCAACGTGGATATTTACGATAGCCAGAAATCAAATGATCGACTCGGTTCGCAGAGGTTTGAGGCCTGACTTTGATCCTAACGATCCGGCTTTCGTGCCAGAGGAATTCGAGGCCGCCGACTTGGCAATAGAGCGGCATCAGAGTGCGGTGGCGCTGGGCCGGGCAATGACGCGTTTGAAGGAAAGATATGCGGAAGTGCTTCGAATGTCGTTCTTCGAGGGTCTTACTCATTCGACTATAGCAGAAAAACTGAACATCCCAATTGGAACGGTGAAATCAAGGATACGGCTTGCATGCGAGAAACTGCGCGCAGCGCTTCAGGACGAAGCCAAATGATCGAACATCATCTGGATGACGACATGCTCCAGCAATATGCTGCCGGGATGCTGGCTGAGGGTTGGAGTGTTGCCGTGGCTACCCATCTCGCTCTATGCCCCGCCTGCCGATCAAAGCTTTCGATGCTGGAAAGCGTTGGCGGCTATTTTATCGACTGCGAACCTGCTGATGAAGCCGAGGTGTCACAAAGCTGGGAGAGTCTCAAAGCTAGGATCGATGCGGGCCAGATCGACAAGGTTGTGCCCATCAAGAAACGCTCGCCGCCTGATCCCACATACCCGGAGCCGCTTAGAACCTATATCGACGCAGCCGGAGGCCTGAAATGGCGCAAGCTCGGGCGCGGTGCCGCCCAAATGGTGATCCCAACCGGCGACGAAACGACGACAGTGCGATTGCTAAAAATTCCCGCCGGCCAACCGGTTCCGGAGCACTCACATCGAGGCGTGGAGCTCACGCTGGTACTTGATGGGAGCTTTAGCGATGAGGTTTCGACATTTGCGCGAGGTGATGTAGAGATGGCCGACGACAGCTTGGTGCATCAGCCGAAGGCTAATGCTGGCAAAGACTGCATATGTCTTGCCGTGACCGAGGCGCCGCTACGCTTCAAGAGCAGGTTTTTGCGGTTGATACAGCCAATCCTTGGAATTTGACGGTGAGTATCATCGATCCAACAATCGCGGACCTGCTTACAACCTCGTCTCCAGATCATTTTGCACGATCTTTCTCCGATTTTTGAACCGGAGTGGTGGTCATCCGTAGAACCTTTACCGAGCCAAGAGGCCGGCATTGAGAGGAGATGATCATGAAGAAATTTCTGGTAGTTTCGGCAGTCGCGTTGGCCAGCATGATGACAGGCAGCTTGGCTGCATATGCCGCCAACCCTAAGGTCGGTGGAGCGGCGATGTTCGAGGACAAGAACATCGTCGAAAATGCCGCGAATTCGAAGGATCACACGACGCTAGTCGCTGCCGTCAAGGCTGCAGGCCTCGTTTCCACACTCGAAGGGAAAGGGCCGTTCACCGTGTTCGCTCCCACCAACGAAGCCTTCGAGGCGCTTCCGAAGGGAACCGTAGAGACTCTCCTCAAGCCTGAGAACAAGGACAAGCTCGTCAAAATTCTGACTTGCCATGTGGTCGCCGCGGACGCAATGGCCAGCACCGTTGCCAAAATGATCAAGGATGATGGTGGCGAACATGACATCAAGACAGTTGGCGGCTGTGTTTTGAAGGCCAAGGAAAACATGGGCAAGATTACGCTAACCGACGAGGCGGGAGGCATGGCGACCGTGACGATCGCTGACGTCAAACAGTCGAACGGCGTGATCCACGTTATCGATAAAGTTCTGCTTCCCAAGATGTGAGTGGAAGTGCCGGGCCGAATTATCAGCCCGGCATTTTCTCGATCTAAATCCCGTCTTTGCGTGTTTCGTTATTGGGCGCGTTCGAACGCCAGCCGAGTTTGACGCATAGATCTTCACCGGCAGCAACACCACTACGGGCATTTTCAAAAGGCCCTTTCAGCATCGTGGTTTCCCCCCGGAAAACAACGATTACTGTCTTGATAACGGATCGTAAAACACGGTCATACCGTCTTCGTAGTCCATTTATGACTTCCTCCAATAAAGGGCCGGCGGACTGGCCGCCGACCCCTGCGGATCCTATGCAGATCCGCGTCAGCTCCCGGGGCGTGGAGCCGGCTCCACTAGTAGTGCTCTGCGTGGAGCAAACTTATTACGGAGTGCTCGAAGCCCGGATCAAAACAGAAAGGATTTTTGGGTCGCAATCATCTACGCCGTTGACCACGGGCCAAAAGTCGCTGCAAAGTCCGCCGGTGCAACCCCAGGAGCCGCGCTGTCATCGAAATGTTGTTCCCGGTTTCAGCGAACACTCTGTTAATATGCTCCCAGCGCACCTCCTGGGCCGACTCCAGGCAAGGCGCACCGGATTGCCCGTTTTGCTGCGCTATTCCCAGTATCTCCAAAATCTCATCGGCATCTGCCGGTTTGCTCAAAAACTCAGTGGCACCCAGTTTCACTGCGGACACAACCGTGTCGACGTGACCATATCCCGTCAGCACCTTTGATCTTGTATCAAGCGAAACCTCGTGAATTAACTCAACGAGGTCGAGGCCGCTGTCATTGCCGATACGCAGGTCCGTTATCACTACGTCGAAGCGGCAGACTTAAATAACGGCCTCCGCCTCCTCAACGGTGGTGCAGCACAGACATCCAAACCGCGATCTCCTAGGACCTTGCCAAGCCGGTTCGCGAAAGTAAAGTCGTCATCTACCAACAGCACGGTAAGGTTTTTCAAAACAGGGCACCCGTCCGGTTCAACAGCGGCGGGGAGATCGGGCGCATTTATCATTGCGTTTTCCTCGCAAGAAATACAGGCCTCGGCAAACAGATGGGCGTATACGCTTATCCCCTACCCAGGGATCAAATTTTGGCTATTTGCCAAAGCTTAATTTGCTGGACGTGGGAGGCGCTTAGAGGGGCGTTGGAAGGGATACTGCTTTCTCTTGAAATGTTGCGCCCCAGAGTTCCTTCGGTAATTCGCCGCCTCGGTCGTGACGGCCGAAGACTGTAAGCATCGAAGATGCTCGTTTGCCCGATAGGCGACTAGCAATTCTTTACCGAGCGGCCCGGCGGAGCGGGAGGAGCTCACGACAATGATAAGATGAATGATGATATTCACGTCGTCAGGCGTCGCTTTCAGCTTCCGCATGGACCAGCTCTTCGCGTTCGCATTCGGCTCCCGTCAGCAGATGCGCAACGTTGCACGCCGGATGAAAGGACAAAGTCACCGCGGCCGCTCAGTACTTCGCTGCGCTGAAGCCGGAGGGTTTTTGAGAGCCCCTCAACCCCCTCGCTCTTCGGCGAGCCGCCTTCCCGACTGCTTGACCGGATGGATGGAGCAAGCGGTTCATGCGACGCATCGGCGATGATCACTCGCCCGAATTTCAGTGGATCCGCAAATTCATGGATAGTGCGGCGTATGGGAAGCGCCCGGCCGGTCATCAGCCGGGCGCTTCCTGTCAGGTGGCGGCCTTCATGGCCTCCACCAGTTGGTCGTAGGTGCGGACGCCCCTGTTATAATTGCGGGCAACGGCTGTCATCAGTTCCGCGACCGCTGCCGGCTCTCTGGCTATTCCGCGTTCGCGTGCGATTGTCTTAACGACATCGACGCAAATGCGCAGATCTTCCTGTGAAAGATGGCTCGCCATCTGATTCTTCAGCGAGAGTGCCCGCCATTTCGTGGCAGGCACACCTGCTTAGTAGTCCATTCCGGCGCCTGCGGGCCTTGCCGGAGCAACGTCCTTTTTTGGCTTTTCGGCAATCATCGCTTCCGTCGTCACCAGCAGGCCGGCGACGGAGGCAGCATCCTGAAGAGCGGTACGCACGACCTTGGCAGGATCGATGACGCCCTGCGCGTAGAGGTCACCGTACTCGCCGGTCTGCGCATTCCAGCCGAAAGAGAAGTCGGCTTTCTCGCGGAGCTTGCCGACGATCACCGAACCTTCCGCACCAGCGTTCTCGGCGATCTGGCGGACAGGAGCTTCGATGGCGCGCCGGACGATCTCAATGCCCACCTTCTGGTCCTGATTGGCGGTCGCAAGAGTGTTGAGAGCCGTCACAGCCCGCAACAGCGCGACGCCCCCGCCGGGCAGAATACCTTCTTCGACAGCTGCGCGGGTTGCATGAAGGGCGTCATCGACGCGGTCTTTCTTCTCCTTCACCTCGACTTCGGTGGAGCCACCAACACGGATGACGGCGACACCGCCAGCGAGTTTGGCGAGACGCTCCTGCAGCTTTTCGCGGTCGTAGTCGGAGGTGGTTTCCTCGATCTGCGCCCGGATCTGGGCGACGCGGCCGTCGATCTCGGCTTTGGAACCGACGCCATCGATGATCGTCGTGTTTTCCTTCTCAATCGCCACCTTTTTGGCTCGGCCAAGCATGTTGAGCGTCACGTTTTCGAGCTTGATGCCAAGGTCTTCGGATATGACAGTACCGCCCGTCAGGATGGCGATGTCTTCGAGCATCGCCTTGCGGCGGTCGCCGAAGCCCGGCGCCTTCACGGCGGCAATCTTCAGCCCGCCTCGCAGCTTGTTGACGACGAGTGTTGCAAGCGCTTCGCCTTCGACATCTTCAGCAATAATCAGCAGCGGCTTGGAGGACTGCACGACCGCTTCGAGGACGGGCAGCAAGGACTGAAGGTTCGTCAGCTTCCTTTCGTGGATCAGAATATAGGGGTCTTCGAACTCGACCCGCATCTTGTCCTGGTTGGTCACGAAGTAGGGCGAGAGATAGCCACGGTCGAACTGCATACCTTCGACGACTTCGAGTTCGGTCTCGGCGGTCTTGGCTTCCTCGACCGTGATGACGCCTTCGTTGCCAACCCTTTCCATCGCTTCGGCTAGATACTTGCCGATCTCCTTGTCGCCATTGGCCGAGATAGTGCCGACCTGGGCAATTTCGGAATTGCTGGTGATCTTGCGTGCGCGGGCTTTGAGCTCGTTGATGACGGCATCGACGCCAAGATCGATGCCCCGCTTCAAGTCCATGGGGTTCATGCCTGACGCCACCGCCTTGGCGCCCTCCTTGACGATCGCCTGGGCAAGAACGGTCGCGGTCGTTGTGCCGTCGCCGGCGAGATCATTGGTCTTCGATGCCACTTCCCGCAGCATCTGTGCGCCCATGTTTTCGAACTTGTCTTCCAGTTCGATTTCCTTGGCGACCGACACACCGTCCTTGGTTATGCGCGGCGCACTGTAAGACTTGTCTATGACGACGTTGCGGCCCTTCGGACCAAGCGTGACCTTCACGGCGTTGGCAAGGACATCGACCCCACGCAGCATGCGTTCGCGTGCATCGGTGTTGAATTTGACTTCTTTCGCAGCCATTTGTTCACTCCTTCAATAGGCAGCTTTTTGACTGATGGGCGGGCAGGCTTACGCTGCACGCTGCTGCTCGGCCTGAGCTTCGATAATGCCCAGGACGTCACTTTCCTTCATAATCAGCAGGTCTTCGCCGCTGATCTTGATTTCCGTGCCGGACCATTTGCCGAACAGGATGCGATCGCCCGCCTTGACGTCGAGCGCCTGGATCTGGCCGGCCTCGTTGCGCGCGCCAGGCCCGACGGCGACGACCTCGCCCTCGGAGGGCTTTTCCTTGGCAGTATCGGGAATGATGATGCCGCCCTTGGTCTTCTCCTGAGATTCGACCCGGCGGACCAGAATGCGATCGTGTAGCGGTCTAAACGACATGTTTTCCTCCATTGGACAAAAAAGATGACGCAAAATCCCTGCCCGGACCGGATTGCCAGTCCGGGCGGGTACGAACCTCACTTGAGCGTTCGCGGGCAAAATTTATTTTCGAGATTTTTCGATTTCAAGAGGGTCGAGAAGAAAAATTAGCACTCAGGCGAGGTGGCTGCTAACATGCTGTAAAGGAACAAGAAACCGCATCGTAGAGCTCAAAAAAAGCCGTTGATAGCTGCACGATTTTGCGCCACCTTCGCAATGTCACGAAATGGAGATGAAGCATGCTATTCTCGTCGGATCTGGAGCGCCAACTCAATGGCTATGGTCTCACCACCGCGCATATACTCTACCGCATTCCGGACTTTGAATCTCTCGTCTACGGTGAGGGCCGTTTCGCTGTGATGTCGGCCAATATGGCGGAAGCCATCCGCGTAAACGCTGATGAGCTGGCACGCGACACGCCGGAAACAACCGAGCGGATATTGCAGCAGGCATCCGCAATGATCTCGCAGTTCAAGGCGGCGTACCCGCATCGCATCCTCAGTCGGTCAGTAAATTGACGATAGGGCAACTTGGGTCGGCAAAAAAATTTCCTAGCTGATCTTGAATCGGAAAATCGTCAAAACCAAATCGTTTGCCGCCAGCCGCTGAGACAGGGTTGGCTTCGCCGGGAGCGCCGCTTTTGGCATTCCCGTACCCATGTTGCTTCAAGGAGGATATGGCTATGGCAACATCTTACGACTATGCACCCCTCTACCGCTCGAGCGTTGGGTTCGACCGGATCTTCAATCTTCTGGAAAATGCGCAGCGCGCCCGTTCGACGAATGACTGGCCGCCCTATGATATCGTCAAAACAGGCGACGACTCATACCGCATCTCTATCGCGGTAGCCGGCTTTGCAAAGGACGATCTCGACATAAGTTTCCGCTCCAACCTGCTGACCGTCACCGGCAAGAAGCAGGAAGTTTCGGCAGATGGCTACCTGCATCGCGGTATTGCTGGCCGTCCGTTCGAACATCGGTTCGAACTTGCCGATCATGTGCGGGTCAATGGGGCTGATCTCAGCAATGGTCTCCTGTCGATCGAGCTCGTCCGTGAGATCCCCGAGGCACTGAAGCCTCGAAAAATTTCGATCCAGAGCACGCCTGCTTTGACGTCCGCCGCCCCGGCGCAGATCGAAGCGCAGAAGGCGGCTTAATTCCTAAGCTTGTCCACTAGGTCCAAGGGCGCCACCGCGGTGGCGCTCGTCAACATTCCGGGTTGGAAAGGAGAGAGCGATGAAACCCGATATGTTCACAAAACCCGTCACCATTCTTGTCGGCTTGGGCTTCCCTGCAGAAGTTCGCAGTGTGATGGACGCTTATCGACACCTTGCCGAATGGCCGACATCGTTCAGGGACACGGCGCACTCTGTTGCTATGAAGGCGTGTCAGGCGGCGCTTCACGGCGACATTGAAGCAGAGACGGCGCGGGGCCTCTTTGCAGCATTCGCGGCGAAGCATGATATTTTGGCTCCTGAAACGCCAGCGATTGCTGCCTCTCGCATGCGACGCGACCGCGATCCTCACGTGCAATGAGGTGATCTCATGGAAAACGCCATTTTGCAGCAGGCGGTCGACCGTGCAGTTACCATGGGGCCGACGGTATTGATGCGGGGCATGCAGCTCCGGCGGCCGATCGACGTCGTGAAATCCCGATCTCTATCGGTCGATGACAAGCGAGCCATCCTTGCCGCGTGGGCATCTGACTTCTATGCCGTCGATTCGAAGCCGGCTCTTCGGCAATTGTCCGGGACGGATGAGCCGCTCTCAATCGACGAGGTTCAGCTTGCGCTTAGGGAACTCGATTGCAGGTAGGGTTAGCAATCAGCCCGCGACTGTCGGTTGCTGACATAATTGCGATGAAAGACTGCTTGACGCAGTGCGCCGCCAACCTTTTTAGGCTGGCGGCATCAGTTGGCTATGCGCAGGTCGTCATCGTCATCTCTTTACTGTCGTCGCATTCCGGCTCGCACCGTGCCTGCGACGCCGCCAAACCAGGCTGCGATCGCCCCGATCAAAAGCGCAACGAACGCCACGATCGCGCCCGTTGACAGCGCTTTGCTGGCCGACTGAGCGGCCTCAATGGCTTTTTGCTTCGCCATCTGAATCGACTGCTTGTATTGGGCCTCGTAGTCCGCAACCTGTGTCTTGGCTTGATCGACCGGTATATTCTGCGCGCGAGCGAGCGCGGCTGCAGCCTTGTTGCGTGCGTCGTCCAGTGTCGCCTGATCCCCGGTGATCACTGCTCGCAGCGCAGCAACGGCAGTGTCGCGTAGCGCCTGGGGATCGTTGCCGCCTGTTGCAGACCTGATCTGCTGTTCGATGCCCGAAAACGGATTTCCGTTATTTGCCAAGGTGGGCACTGCAACACTTGCCGCCGTTGACGCCGTCTGGCCGACACCGCCAAGCATGCTTGAAACGCCGCTGAACGCGCCACCGACAACTGCACCTAGAGATGTGGTCAGCAGATAGAGAACCAGCAAGGTGGTGACAGCCCATGCTGTCAGGCCGTGATAACCACCGGTCGTTCTACTGGGCCGGGCAGACAGGCGGCTGGCGATGTAGCCGCCGACGAAGGACGCGACGACGCCTGAGGCAACGAACCATGCAGCGCTGGCTGTCGAGACAGTTGCCGCTGCGGGGTTACCATAGGAAGATGGATCGACAACCGCCAAGCCGATGCCAAGGCCAAGAAGGTTCAAGAGGGCTTGAACGGAGAGTGCAAGTGCAACACCGGCAAAGACGGCCCTCCAGGAAATCTTGTTCAAAATTGCTGTATCCAGCAGATGACCTTCTCTGTCATCTGATCGACGGGTGACGCTGATTGGATCAGTCATGAGCGTGTCCTTTCGAAGAATGGCGCTGCCAAGTTCGGCGCGATAGCACGGGGCTTTAAGGTGCCCCGGTGATAGGGTATGTCCTAAGATCTGACCACCTTCGAGCCAAGGTCCTTTTCGAACTGCCTGCTCAAAGGGTGGTCGCCGATTTAGCTGGCTTTGCGCAGTTGCAGGCGCGAGACGCCAGCCGCAACATTCAGACCGGTCCCCGCTTCCGCGCTCAGCGGCTGCAGGCCGAAATTCTTGGCGTTGCCGCCGATGAGCGCATTCGCGCCGAGACCGACGCCGAGAGATGCGCCAGCGGATGCTCCTACATAAGTCCCGGCAAGGCTGCCTTCACCGACTGTTGTCGGCGTCGTGTTGACGACGATCCAGCTCAGATAGGATTTTCCGGTTACGCCCACATCGATACCGAGCTTGCCAATCGTTCCGGTGTAGCGTTCGACCTTGCCAGTGCGCTGCTTGAACTGGCAGTCGACAGTGCGGCTCGAACCGATGAGCAATCCGATGCCGCCAGCGACTTCGCACGACAGTGTTCCAAGTCGCTCTTTAGGTTGCGACGCAACCTGCTGGTTATGCTGCTTTTTGCTGTGATGCGTGCCGGCCGCCGAAGCGACCGATGCGAGAGCAACGGTTGCCGACAGTGCGAGGATGATCATCTTTTTCATGGTAGGTTCCTTGTTTTTAATGCAGCGTTTGAATCTGCCGCGCAGCTGCTCAGGCGAAGCGCGAAACAGAGGCGACCTGCAGGTTGCAGATCACCGGCTTCGACGTGAAGTCGGCGGCAAGCGAGGTCGCATCGCGTGCGGCTTGCTGCGATGACGCCGTTCCGGTGAGCATGATGACACCGTCTGCTATTTCGACGTCGATCAGGCAGTCTTCGAGACCATGGGTATAAGCCAGGAGGCATTTGATCGCGGCACCTGCCGCGACGGAATTCGCGGCAGGTGCCGCGCTCGTGAACAGCGGAAATAACATCGGGATTGACCTTTGATGGGTGATCGGCGGCTCGCCAGTGTCGGCGAGCCGGTTGATCGCAGGACAGTTACTTCAACGCATCCTTGATGGCGTCCTTGCCCTTGCCGACAGTGCTCTGCACCTGGCCGGCGGCCTTGTCGACCTTGCCCTCTGCTTCCAGTTCCTTGTTGCCGGTGACCTTGCCAGCAACTTCCTTGATCGTGCCCTTCAGTTCCTTTGCGGCACCTTCGATACGGTTCTTATCCATAATGCAGCCTTTCCTTAGACAGCGTTTCGATCATGTGACACCGAACTCGCCGGCGTCATGATGTTGGAAATAGAACCGTTCCCGATGAAAGTTCAGAGTGGAAAGTACTATCGCAATTAGTATCAAATGACCTTTTTGCGGGCTCCGCGTCACTTTCCACGCGATCTTGTACCCCCACGCGTTGTTGATTTTCCGTCGGGGCCACCTGTAAAGCCGCGTTCCCGCGCCCAGATGACAGCGGCCGCACGTCGGTTAACGCCGATCTTTCCGTATAGGGATGCGATGTGGTTGCGAATGGTGTTCTTTGAGAGATGCAGCGTCTCTCCCATCTCCGCATCACTTTGCCCTTTGCAGATCAGGGCGAGGATGTCCCGCTCCCGCTCGCTAAGCTCCAGCAGTCCGGCTGTCGACGTTGTCGTCGACCCTTGCTTCAAGGTCGCGAGACGCTCGACAATGGAGCGGCTGAACCAGGACGTGTCGGCCATGACACTTTCGATCGCCTCGACGAGCTGCGCTTCACTGCGCCGGCGTTCCGTTACGTCCTGAAGGGCCCAAATGACGCATTGTTCGTCATTGATCTCCACGCGTTCAGCGGAAACAAGGCAGTCGGCAACTCCGTCATCCTTCTGCTTCATCCGCATCGGCTCATTGCGGACGAAGGTGTTGTCACGCAGCTTCTGCTCAACGGCGCGTCTGGCGGCAATGTCCTCCCATAGACGGAGTTCGCCGGCGGTCCGGCCGACAACCTCCGTCAACGCGTAACCCGAGATCTGCAGGAATGCGTCGTTTGCTTCCGTGAACACGAAGTCGTCGAGCCTTGAAATTGCAGCTGGGGCAGGTGAGAGCCGAAACGATTTTGAAAAGCGCTCTTCGCTCTGACGGAGAGCGTTCTGGGCCTTTCGCCTTGCGTCGAGATCGGCGAAGGTAAGCAGCATACACGGGTCTTCGACCACGGAAATCGGCTCGCCGGCGACGATCACAAGCCGGTCGCCGCCTCCAGGCAGAGGTACCAAGGCCTCACGATGGCGAATAACCCGGCCATCGGTCAGTTTCGATAGGGCATCGTCCCCGGTGTCGCAGTTCGAGAACAGCCCGATTGCATCCACGGTCCTGCCGATGACATTGTCCTTGGTGAAGCCCGTCATCTCAAGAAATCCTTCGTTGACCCGGATGAACCGCTGATCGTCGAGCCGACAGATCAGGCCAGGGGCAGGATTGGCGTTGAACGATCGCTCGAACCGCTCCTCTGCCTCGAATCGTGGAGTCTCATCTCTGATGATCAGGGCCAGTGCGTCAGGCTTGTCGCCAGCGTCGGTGATGAACATCGTGCGGACGGTATGCACCCAGACCAAATCAAGATCGGCTGCCGGCGATATCTCGACGGTCACGTCGTCGATGGTTTCCCCGGCAAGAAGCCGCTCCATCGGGTATTGGCCTTCCTCCAGAGGATGATTGTTCCGATACCGCAGAGTGAACGTTCGCCGATATCCGATCGCATCGCTGCCGAGCTCGTCGATACTGCCCACACGATGCATGGCGATGGCTGCGGCATTGGCCCAGGCGATACGTCCACCCTGCTCAACAAGGATGATGCCGTCACTCAGGCCCCCCATCAGTTCTTGTAGGCTGCCCTTGTTGATCTTTGGCGGAGCAGGAATTTCACTCATGTCGTCCCTCACGTGCATTGGCGGACCAATAGGTTGCGTCCCTGGGAACGATGTAAAGGGTAAGTGATCATCGCCGCGTGGGATATTTATCGCGTCGAGCATCAACGACGACTTCTTATGCTGTAGCAACGGAAGTTTAATCGCTGATCCTGTAAGGCTGGCGACTTGATGGAGGGCTCTGTATGCCAACGCACTGTGATGCCATCGAAAAAGGAAGGTCGAAAGCGGCGCCATCGCGACGCTCCCATCTGCTCGAACAACTGAGAGCTTTGCACTTCACTCCGGGGACGGTTCTGCCGCTTCGGACCCGGGCGCTGGATTGTCACGCTTTTCGTTATGACCATCCGGGTCAATGTCGTTCTTCTTTCCCTTTGACCGCTCGATATTTTCCTCCGCGCGTCTCTTCAGTGCCTCGCGGTCTTGGTCGGCAGTTTCAGGATCGCTTCGAGCAGCATCGCTGCCGAGATCGTTGTCTTTGGTCACCTGTAGAACCTTTCTGATTAGCGATCGGTCATAGACGGCAGGTGGATCATGATGTCGCGCTGCTCTTTCTCCGTCAGAGGCGCCACGTGAGTTTGCCACTATGCGTCAGCTGCCGAGGGGTCGCCCTCACAGCTTCGGGTGCTGACGATGTTGTCATCGACCTTTGCCTGCCGCCGACCGCCCAGAAGCAGGTACTCAGTTGCGATTTGTAGAGACTGCGTCTCGGTCTTCTCCGGTTTCAACTGATCCTCTATTTCATCGCGAGATTGGCCGAGAACCTGGAGGAGAGCGGCATGCTCCGGTTTTCCGGCTCGCTCGTCGAGGAAGGCCGCAAGCGAAGTGCGGGTCTCGTGACTGCCGGATGGTTCATTCGCCTTATGGATGACGGTCATGTCGCCATCGAGCACCTCCAACGACCAGCGGTCACCGTTGCTGCTAATGGAAAATTCCTTTTCTTCAATCATAACGACTGCTTTCTAGCTGATGGAAAAAGCGAGCCGACATCGCGTCGGCCGCAACGGTGTATGATCACCGGGGCCGGCGACATCGACCATCCCAAGTGATGTCTATGTTCGCTAACATTGCCGGTCTGGCTGAGCGCGGCGAAGCGCCCTCAGAGCTTGCGTTTTCCTCGCTCGAGCAGCGGGCTCTGCGTCGAGTATTGCTGTGACAGTACTGATCGTCTGTTTCGCTTGGCTTCAGTCGACAACGTCGTCGGCTTCAAGAAGGCACTTTTGTCAGCGTCAAACCTTAGTGCCACATCGGACGAGCCGGAGTGTCACCAAACTGAATTCCTTACTCCAAGGATAGGGTGAGGGGTTAGCCGACCTTGCAGATGATACTGGAAGAGGAAAAGGTCGAAGCGAAATCGCTTCGACCTCATCCTGCAGTCAACTAGAGCCTATTCAGGCTTTGTCGACGACGCCTTTCACAGCAACCTTTGCATGGGGAGACATCGAAGCAGAGACGGCGCGTGGCCTCTTTGCAGCATTCGCTGCCAAGCATGATCTGCTGGCTCCCGAAACGTCAGCGGTTGCGGCCTCTCGCATGCGAGGCGACCGCGATCCCCACGTGCAATGAGGTGATGTCATGGAAAATGCCATTTTGCAGCAGGCGGTCGACCGGGCAGTCGCCATAGGCCCAGCGGTATCGATGCAGGGGATGCACCTCCGCCGGCCGAGCGATGTCGTGCGGGCGCGATCACTTTCGCAGGACGACAGACGCGCGATCCTCGCGGCTTGGGCGTCGGATTTCTACGCGGTTGATTCGAAACCGGCTCTTCGGAAGTTGCCCGGTACGGATGAGCCTGTGTCAATCGATGAAGTCCGGGCAGCGCTTAGAGAACTTGATCGACAGGGGAGGTAGTAGCGGACCAGGCGCGGCGGGCTGGATCTTCGATCGGCAGATCGTTTCTGCTTCGAGCGACCCAGTCCGCCCTCTTGCTCGTCCGACGCAGCGTGCGTGGCAGAGCAAACTACGTCCAAGGTTTACTGTTCTGGCGCGACTGTACGAGTCTTCGCCGCTCTTAGCGAAGGGCTTCGTTGAATGTACGGTTTGGCTCTCCGATTACGTCTGGAAATTACAACTAGAAGATAAAACTTCGCAAATATCAAAACTAACCGTTGACCTCCGGCTCCCATTCCCCTATTGATTGGTTATCGATCTTTTGCTTGCCGAGCTTTGTTCACCGCGCGATTGGCACCGCGCTCTAAGCGAACTTCTCTTTCAAAAATAGTCGGTTTTCGTCTGCGAAGCGCCTGCTTCGCGGTTCCTCACTCTATGCTTTGAAAGGGTTCATCATGACCACTGGCACAGTAAAATGGTTCAATTCCACCAAGGGCTTCGGCTTCATCCAGCCTGACAACGGCGGTGCTGATGCATTCGTTCACATCTCTGCCGTCGAGCGCGCCGGAATGCGCGAGCTGGTCGAAGGCCAGAAGATCGGCTTTGAACTCGAGCGCGACATGAAGTCGGGCAAAATGTCGGCCTGCAATCTGCAGTCCGCTTAATCGATATCTGCTTCCCTTTGACCACGGATGTACTGGCACTGCCGGAAGCGATTATCAGTTTGAGGCCAGGCAGTTCGCCTGGCCTTTTTTGTTTTGGCCTCGTGGCCTACGTTAAAGACACCCCATGACCGAGACTTACAGCAAATCCCGCCAGCAGGCCGAGACCGCCTTCGGCAATCTCCAGACCCAGTTCTTTGCCAAGAATAACGCGGTGGAAGAGCTCCTATCTGTTGCGCATGCACGTGATGCCAAAACCCTCAGGCTGCGCGAAGCGCGCCTCGCCAAGGAGCAAGCCGACCGGATCTCCGAAACATCCGCCCCGCGTACCAAACGATCGAAATCCAGCTGATCATCCCGAATACCAACATCAGGATAAAAATTTGAGACAAGCCAGGAACAACGAACTCACTGACCGACGCTCCGCTGCTGCAGACGCCAAGGCAGCACTTCTCACAGCATACCGAGCAGCAAAGACGGCGGCAGAGCCATCGCAGGCCGCCAGACAGGCCGAGCGCATCTCGCTTGTTGAAGCGCGCGAAGCACGCCGTGCAGAACGGGAACGAGTGAAAGTCGAGGAGCGCACCCGCCTCGAAACTCTTGCGGCCCAAGAGCAGGCAGCCATCGTGGCAGCAGCGACAGCTGAAATCGAGGCGCGACAGTCGGCCGAAAATACCCGGATATCACGGGTTGTTCAAGACGAGGCCGCCCGCAAGGCTGAGCGCGACAGACGTTATGCCGCACGCAAGGCCCGGCAGGCTTAGTATCCAGGGACCCGCCTTCAATTGGATGGGTTCGTGGTACAGATCAGGGCGTGACGCCGTCATTCCCGAACTTACTCAGTTTCGAGGAGCCAACCATGGCACCGGATACGAACGAACTTCAGGCAATCAACACGTCCTGGCAAATTGCGATTCAGGAAATCCTGCGCATGGTCATCCGTGACATGTATCATGCCCGCGGTGAGGCGTCATTTAAGACGCACATCAAGCGGATCGAAGAAGCTGCGGTCGACAGTATCTACACGGATCTGAGGCTTCGCGGCACTGACGAGTGGACGGAGACGTTGGTCAAGGAACGGGCCAGCAATTTCGTAACGACGTTGCTGACGTCATTTACCTACGACCGCGCCTGACCGCAATAGAGGTCAGCGGAGCCGCTAGCTTCAGCAAAAATGCGAGCGCCTTGAACTTTCTAGCGGTGTGCCGGGTTGATCTGTCGGGCGCCTGCCTAGATCACCCCAGCGAAATAGCAATAAGCCAAGCGGTCGTACATGGAAGAGCATAGCGCAGAACGCCTCGCAGCCATCGTCGAGTCTTCTTTCGACGCAATCATCAGCAAGGATCTTTTCGGTACGATCGTTAGTTGGAACAAGGCTGCCGAGCGGATGTTCGGTTTTCCGGAAAGCGAGGCAGTCGGAAAGCCGATCTATCTGATCATTCCTGATGACAAACGGGATGAGGAAGCGGATATCCTGCGCCGGCTAAAGCTGGGAGAGCGGATCGAGCCGTTCCAGACGACCCGGCGCCATCGGGACGGACGGATGGTCCCGATCTCGATCACCATCTCCCCCATCAAAGGCCGCGCTGGCCAGCTCGTCGGTGCATCCAGCATCGCCCGGGACATCTCGGAGACGCGCGAGAGCGACCGCCGCCTCCGCCTTTTGATGCGCGAGATCAATCACCGCGTTAAAAATCAGTATGCTGTCGTCCTGGCTGTCATCCGGCAGACGGCAATACGGTCTCGCTCAATCCAAGATTTTGAGAAGCGGGTCCGGGAGCGCATCATGGCGCTGTCACATTCGCATGATCTTCTCTCGCAGGTCGATTGGGCCGGCGTCAGCCTTGCCGATCTGGTGGCTCATCAGCTCAAACCCTTCGAAGCTCTGCAGCCGGTTCAGATTATCGGCCCGGAGATCGTTCTTGACGCCAATGCCGTTCTCAATCTTGGAATGGCCTTCCACGAACTGATCATGAATGCGATGCGCTTCGGCGTTGAGGATGTCGGCGGCATATCCATCACGTGGCGAATGACCAGTGAAGAAGGCGTCGATATGTTCGAGCTTATTTGGTCTGAGCAAGCCGTGGCTTATGCAGATTTATTGGCGCACGAAGAAGGCTATGGGGCTCTTGTCCTCTCAAAGCTGGTGCCAACCGCTCTTTCAGGTCAGGCGACATGGAGTTTTGATGGCGGACTGGTCGTCTGGAAGTTCGCAACGCCACTCGCACGTATCCGGATTGGCCTCGGGTCTCTAGCGCCGCCTTCCTAAGATAGATTGCGGCCTCCTCGCCTCAAAACTGTTCACTTTCCTCCGGAGATTGATTGGCTTTCCCTAACCGTGGCGCCGATTGACTTTTGCAACTTCGTCCTCACGTGCCTGCTTGAGATATTGATCGAGCGTCCATTGGAGCCGCCGGACCAGGTTGGAGAAGGCGTGTTAAGAGATTACGAGCTAATGACAGCGGATCCATCTAAAGACTTTTTGTTCGTTTACGAATGCAGTTCCGCCAAGACAACCAGTACGATAGATCAACCCTCGCAGCCACCTGTTGCGCAAATGAACACCATGCCTTCCGTCAGCAATTCGATCTGCCACACCACGGGCATCGGATCTCATTCACATGTTTTCCGCTGAGTTCGACAGGATCTCGGCCAATCCGTCGATCGTGAATGGCTTTGGCAGATGAAGTGCGTTGTCTGTACCAGAGGCCGACTTGGCGATATCGTCACCACTTGCAAACGCGATGCGCACGGAAGGCCAACGCTCCCGGACCTGTCGGGCCAGATCGGTCCCCGACATGCCGGGCAGGCCAATATCGGTAAGCAGGACATCAACGTCATGGGTTTCGAGCAACGCAAGCGCATCTTCTGCTGAGCCGGCTTCGTGAGCCGTATGGCCGAGCTCGCTGACCATATCGACCGTCGACATCAGGATCAATGGCTCGTCTTCCACCACGAGTACTCTCGCACTTTCCGTTCGACCGACCTTCCGTGTGAAGGGAGGCACTTGCTCCTGCCGTTCCAATCGCTCCACGGCAATCTGATGCTGGCGCGCGTTGCTCAGGACGTGCCGAATTTTCCGGGCGAGTGTTTCGCGGGTATAGGGCTTGGAGAGGAGTTCCACGCCGGCGTCTAGCCTGCCACCGTGCACGATCGAGTTTTCAGTGTAGCCCGACGTGTAGAGCACTGCCATGTTAGGAAAGAGCGCCTTTGCCCTTCTGGCAAGCTCCGTACTGCGCATAGGGCCGGGCATCACGACGTCGGTGAACAAAAGATCGATCGGTATGCCGCTATTGACGATAGCAAAGGCGGACTGGGCATCGTGGGCTTTGAGGACGCGATACCCGAGATCGGTCAAAAGTGCGACCGAGGTATCCCGAACTCCGTCGTCGTCTTCGACCACGAGAACGGTCTAGGTGCCACCCTTGACCGGGATAGCATTCGAGTTCGCCAGCCCGTCCTCGATTTGCATGGTGCGCGGCATATAGAGTTTCATCGTCGTGCCATGGCCAACCTCTGAGTAGATCTTGAGGTGGCCGCCGGACTGCTTCAGGAATCCGTAGACCATGGAAAGTCCTAGACCCGTTCCTTTGCCTTCGGACTTGGTGCTGAAGAATGGTTCGAGCACGTGATCGATAATATCGGATGGTATCCCTGATCCCGTGTCCGTTACGGCGACCAAGACGTATTGACCAGGACGAACGTCCTCATGCATGCGGGCGTAGTCATCGTCGAGTACAGCGTTCGCTGTCTCGATCGTCAGCCGTCCGCGGCCATCCATCGCATCCCGGGCATTGATTGCAAGATTGAGGATTGCGTTTTCCAGCTGACTGGGATCGATCAGCGTGTTCCACAACCCACCGGACACAACGGTTTCGAGCTCAATCTCTTCTCCCAAGGCGCGGCGAAGCATGTCATCCATATTCTGGATCAACTTGCGGCAATTGACGACCTTGGGCTCCAGCGCCTGGCGACGCCCGAAGGCCAAAAGTTGCGACGCCAGTTTCGCACCTCGGGCGACGCCGGCCAAAGCGTTCTCCAGGCGCTGCTCCGCCCTTGCGTTGCCGTCGATGTCCTTGGACAAAAGTTGCAGATTGCCGCTCACGACCTGCAGAAGGTTGTTGAAGTCGTGTGCGACGCCGCCGGTAAGATTGCCGAGTGCCTCCATTTCCTGAGCCTGCCGCAGAGCTATTTGGGCAGTTTCGCGCTCGACGGTTTCCTTTTCCAGCTGGAGGAGCGCGGAGCGCAGTTCGTGGGTGCGCTGCTCGACGCGTTGCTCAAGGGTATGATTGAGGCTCTGAAGCTGATCTTCCGCCCGCTTCTGATGCGTGACGTCGAACCCGTCGACAAAGATGCCAGTGACGTTGCCGCCTATATCGAATATCGGCTGGTAGATTAGGTTGATAAATCGTTCGTCGGGCTCCGCGTCGCCCTCGCGCTGCAGTAACACCTGGAGGTTCCGGCCAATGTAGGGCTTGCCCGACCGAAACACCCCATCCAGCAATTCGAAGAACCCTTCGCCTTCCACTTCAGGCAAAGCTTTCCTCACGCTCAAACCGAGAAGTTGACGGTTTCCGACCAGTTGCAGGTAGGCGTCGTTGACGAACTCGAAGATGTGATCCGGTCCGCTCAGGATACACATGAAGCTTGGCGCCTGCTGGAACAGGTCCCGCATCCGGTCTCGCTCGGCGGTTCGAAGTTCAACCTCCGAGGAGAGCTGACGATTGAGTTGCTCTAGCGCAACGGCAGCTTGCTCGCGCATTCCAGCGGCTTCCGCCAAGGCCGCCGCCCGTTGACGTTCCGTCTCATATGCCTCAGCGCTTGCAGCCGCGAGGCGATCTGCCCTGCGATTAGCTTCAGGAAATCGAGATACTCTTCACCGACAGCACGGTGGAAGTTCAGCCCCATGATCAATATCCCTTTTGGCTTACCTCCACCCTGGCCGACCAGGGGGACGACTGCCGCCTGTTTCGGTGCCTTCGGCCACGGTCCTCGCGTTTTCTGCCACCATGGCACCTGACCTTGATCTGGATCCGCTGCTGGTGGAGACCCTTGCCTTGGTTGTCAGCAGGGATCATGCTCTCGCCTGTGAAACATCGATCGGGCTTGAGACCTTGAGCGCCGAGTCATTGGTGCTGCTAAGCGCGGAGTTCGCCACCCGCGATCAGATCGACCGGTTCTGTCGGCAGCACGGTATTCAGCCGCGTGTTCGGATAGAGGCCAATTCCATAAGCGCTGTGGTCGAGATCGTCCGCAGGACGCGGCTTTCGACGCTCCTGCCTGCAACGATCGCATTTGCCCATCAGGACCTGATCGCGATTGCGCTTGATCCGGTGCGCCTGCAGCGGACCGCCGTCCTGATGCAACGCAAGGACGCGTACCGAAGCGCTGCGGCCAAGATTTTCGTTGCGCTGACAAAGGAGGTCGCGGCCGGGTTCGAGGGCTTTCAGGCGGTGTGACGCGTCTCACCCGCAGAAGGCAACGTCGACGCTGACCTTGCGGATCATTTTCGCCACTTGCGGTAAAGCCCGCACGACGGCGCCCTTGTTGGTGCCGATGAACACATCCTGCATCGGGAGGCGGGAGTGCGTTCGCAGCAAATGCACTGTTCCTGCCTTCAGCTGCGTATGAAGCAACCTGCCCGGCAGGATACTGATGCCCGTACCGGCTTCGACCAGATTGAGAATGGCTCCAAGGCTGTTGCAGACGTTCAGGCGAAGCCCGAGCTCGCGATTGCCGCTCAAGGCACTAGTCGTCAGGGCATGCAAATTGGACGGGGCGGGCGTGGAGAATATCCGCTGTCGAAGAAGCATCGCATCCGAGACGAATTCGCGCGGCATATCAAGTTTGGGGCTCGCGAACCATTCCACCGTCTGGCGGCCAAGCAGTTCCAGCGCAACGTTGCCGTGTTCGGGTGGTGTCGACAGGACTGCGATATCGAGGAGCCCTTCGGAAAGCTGTCGGGCAAGGTTGTGGCTGGTGTCGACGGTAGCTGCAACGCGGGTTTCGGGGAAGCGGCCGTCGAGCTCATCAAGCAAGGCCGGTAGGCAAACCACGGCGAAGCTGTCCATCACGCCCACTCTGAGCGTCGGGAGGCGGGTGTTGCGCGTCTTGATGTTGGATTCGATGTCCCTGGCAATGCCGATCATAGCCTCGGCATAATGCTTGAGAGCCTCGCCCTCGCTGGTCAATTGCAGCTGGCGCTTCTGCCGGATGAACAGCGCCACACCGAGTTGCTCCTCCAATTCCTTGATCCGATAGGACACTGTCGGTTGGGTAATGCTTAGCTTCTCCGCGGCGGCGTTGAAGCTGCGCAATTGCGATGCCCAGTAGAAAGCCTCGACTGCCGAAAAGCTGAGAGCCATGTCAATCCATAGAAAAATTCGATCGATACCCGGCAATATCCTAATTGGATTTTGAATTCAATCACTCATAAGCTCACTCAATAAGCAGTTCATCCAGGTGTTCAAAAAATGTACAAGACCATTTCCCGTGCGCACATCCTCGAAGATTTGCCGGAGATAGCGGATATCCAGTCGGCCGAATTGCGCGAGAAGGTTATCGACGCCTGGGTGTTCGCTCTCGAGCGCTCGTCGTTCGATCGTGTCATCGACATTCAGGGCGAGGGCAGCCCGAACATCTTTTCCTTAAAGCGCGGCACACAGGATGCGCATCTGCGCGGCGTCACCCGTCTGGCTCTGTCGATCTACGAGGAGTTCAAGGCCACCTACCCCGAGGCCAAGGTCGATCGCGATATCATTCTGGCGGGCGGCCTCTGCCACGACATCGGCAAGACCTGGGAATTCGATCCGGTCAAGCTGAAGCGTTCCGCTGAACGCGGCGATCGCTATGGCGACCCGACTTACCGCCATTCCGCCTATGGCGCGCATGTCTGCCTGTCCGTCGGCCTTCCCGACGAAATCGGTCATATCTGCATGGGCCACGCGATGGAATTCGGTCAGATTGGTCACAGCACCGAATGCTTCATCATCCGGCAGGCCGACCACACGTGGTGGCTGGTTGCGGCAGCACTCGATCTTTGCCATCCCGATACGATCGCGCAGGCGGGCAAGAATATCCGCGTGCGGCCGCTGGGAACCGAGTGAAGACTGGAACTGTAAGGCGCGAAAGCCGAGGTTAGCATGGATTACACTTTCCAATTCGGCCCATTACTAAACTACCTACCACAGTTCATCAGCGGCTTCTGGCTGACGATGCTGTTGGCATTCGTGGGTATTTTCGGGGGCATTGCGGTCGGCGTCGGCTGTGCCGTCGCCTCCACCTTGCCGGGTTGGCTGCCGCGCTTCCTCGTGCGCTGTTACGTGGAGGCGATGCGTAACACGCCGCTTTTGGTGCAGATCTTCGTTATCTTCTTCGGCCTTCCGAATATCGGCGTGCGCATGTCGCCGCTGACCTCGGTCTTCATCGCTCTGGTTCTCAACAATGGCGGTTACATCGCCGAGATCGTCCGCGGTGGGATCCAGGCGACGCATCGCAGTCAGCTGGAGGCGGCCGAAAGCCTCGGGATGACCTATTTCCAGACGCTGCGCTTCGTCATCCTGCCGCCGGCGCTCGAGAAGGTCTTCACCCCGGTCGTATCGCAATGCGTCCTGCTGATGCTCTCGACCAGCCTCGTGTCGGCGATCGGCGTCGAGGACCTGACCGGAGCTGCGATGATCGCCAGTTCGGAGACCTTCCGGACGATGGAAGTCTATCTCGTCATCGCCGCTGTCTACGTCCTGATGAACTTCGTCTTCCGCGCCATCCTGAATCTTGCCGGGTTGCTGATCTTCCGCCGCTCACGCCGCAATCTATTCCGGGGGATCTGACATGCGCACCTTTGGCTCGCCGGAATTCTTCTTCATCTTCTACGCGCTGCGCTGGACATTGACGCTGACTGCGATTGCATTCGTGGGCGGAGGGCTGGTCGGTATCGCGCTCGCCGTGATGCGGATCTCGTCTTCGAAAGCTCTGCGCGCAGCGACCTCCGCCTATATGCAGTTCATCCAAGGGCTGCCGCTGCTCATCCTGATGTTCATCTGCTACTACGCCCCATCGCTGTTCGGCTTCGAGGTCAGCGCCATCTCGGCTGCCGCCGTGGCCTTGACCATCAACTCCAGCGCCTTTCTCGGCGCCATCTGGGAAAGCGCGCTGCGGGCCATTCCGAAGGCGCAGTGGGAAAGTGCCGATGCCCTGGCATTGCCGCCTTACCAGGTCCTTCGGTATGTAATTGCACCCCAGGCCATCCGTTTGGCCATGCCCTCGACCGTCGGCTTTCTTGTGCAGATCATCAAGCAGACTTCGATTGCCTCGATCATCGGCTTCGTCGAGATCACCCGAGCCGGCCAGCTTGTCAGCAATGCGACATTCGAGCCGCTGAAATCTTTCCTGGCCGTGGCTGCATTCTACTTCGCGGTGTGTTTCCCGCTTACCCAGCTCAGCCTCTGGCTCGAAAGCCGCTCTGCAAAGCGCGGAGCCCGCACCTAGGCAATATCATCATCAACGACACGAAGAAGGTCGCTGATCAAAACCGGAACCCAAAACTGAGAGGATACAACATGCGCCTGAAATCCCTATTCATGCCCCTGATCGGTCTCGCCATCGCTCTGGGCGCAACTGCGGCCTCCGCCGCCTCTCTTGACGATATTATCGCCCGCAAGAAAGTACTGATCGGTGTCGACCTTTCGGTTCCGCCGTTCGGCATCACGAACGCTGAAATGCAGCCTGACGGTCTCGACGTCGATGTTGCCAAGCTGCTCGCCAAGGATCTTGGCGTCCAGCTGGAACTGGTCCCGGTCACGGGCCAGAGCCGTATTCCGTCGCTGCAAACCGGCAAGGTCGATTTCGTCGTCGCGAGCTTCGGCATCTATACCGAGCGCGCGCTGTCAGTCGCCTTCTCGAACCCCTATGGCGGCCACAAGTCGGTCATCATCGCGCCGAAGGGCACCGAGATCAAAAGCCTGGATGACCTGAAAGGCAAGAAAGTTGGCGTGCCGCGCGGAACCGCGCATGAGAAGGTGCTGTCGGCGGCCAATATTCCGGGAATGGAGCTGGTCCGCTTCGACGATGACAGCACAACGCTGAACGCGCTGGTCGCCGGCCAGGTGGACGCGATCGGGACCGTGAACTATATCGGCGCGCAGCTTCAGCAGCGCTATCCCGACAAGTTCGAGGAAAAGACGACCTATCTGCAGAGCTTCTACGGTGTGGGTCTGCGCCGTGGCGACCCGGATCTACTGCATTGGCTTAACACGGTTCTCTTCGTCCACAAGCAGAGCGGCGAGCTCGGCCAGATCTACGAAAAGTGGATGAAGACGCCGATGCCCGAACTGCCGTCCTTCTAAGCCCAATGGAAGCAGGGGGCAGCATAGGTCGCTGCCCCGGCATTCCCATCGTGAGGTGAACATGTCTGTCGTAATCGCAAATGATATCCGCAAGAGCTTTGGCCCGCTCGAAGTGCTGAAGGGCGTGTCCCTGAATGTCGAGGCCGGTGAGGTCGTTGCACTGATCGGGCGGAGCGGCTCGGGAAAGAGCACGTTTCTGCGTTGTCTCAACGGATTGGAAACGGTCGATAGCGGCCGTATCCAGATTGCCGGTCACGCCATGTCGCGCAAGCCAGCGGCCTTGCGGGAGCTCCGGCGCGACGTCGGCATCGTTTTCCAGAGCTATAATCTCTTCCCGCATCTGACCGCAGGCGAAAACATCATGCTCGCCCCCGTTCGGGTGAAAGGCGAGACCAAGGCGGCCGCCCGAGACGAAGCGCAGCGTTGCCTGTCGATGGTCGGGCTCGGCGATCGCTTCGATGCCTATCCTGATATGCTTTCGGGCGGCCAGCAGCAGCGCGTGGCAATTGCCCGCTCTCTTGCCATGCGCCCCAAGGTCCTGCTGTTCGACGAGGTGACTTCGGCACTCGATCCTGAGCTGACCGGCGAGGTTCTTGCCGTCATCGAGAATCTCGCTCGCCAGGGCATGACCATGCTGCTCGTGACCCACGAAATGGGTTTCGCGCGCCGGGTCGCAAACCGGACAATTTTCATGAAGGATGGCATCATCCACGAAGAGGGGCCGTCCGCCGAATTTTTCACAAATCCCAGAACGCCCGAGCTGCAAGCCTTCCTTAGATCAGAGATCGGCTGACCGCCTCGTAACTCGTTTTGGCTATCACATTGAGCCCCCTGGTCGGGAGGAGAGGAAAAGCTGTGTCGAAAAAACGGAAAATTGCTTTGATCGGTTGCGGCGTCATGGGTCACGCAATCGGCTCGCGTCTCCTGAAAACCGGTCATACCGTCATCGCCTTTGATGTGGATCCGGCCAAGGTGGCGCAGATGACCGCCCAGGGCGCGGAGGCAGCCTCTACCGCTTCCGACGCCGCGTCGCGATCCGACGCCGTCGTCCTCAGCCTCAACTCCGCAACGATCGTCCGCGAAGCGGTGTTCGGTTCCACCGGCGTCGTCAAGGGCGCTGCGGCCGGAACTGTGGTGATCGACATGTCGTCGATCGACCCGATCCTGACAAGGCAGTTCAATGCGGACGCCGCGGCGGCCGACCTGAAGTGGCTGGACTGCCCGCTCTCCGGCGGGGCGCCAAAAGCTTACGAAGGCAAGCTCACGGTGATGGCCGGTGGTAACCCCGCCGATTTTGCCGAGGCGAAGCCGATCCTCGACGATCTTTGCCAGAACTTGACCCTGATGGGCCCGAGCGGCGCGGGGCAGACGACCAAGCTTATCAATCAGGTCCTGTGCGCGCTCAATTTCGTTGCCGTGGCCGAAGCGACCAAGCTGGCAATCGATTCCGGTGTCGATGCGCAGCGGATCCCTGCGGCGCTGAGTGGCGGCCGCGCCGACAGCGCGATCCTGCAGGAGTTCATGGGCAAGATGGCGCGCAACGATTACTCGCCCACCGGCAGGATCGACAACATGGTGAAGGATCTCTCCGCCGCGCAGTCGCTGGCGGTCCACACCGGCACGGCAATGCCCATGACATCGCTCTGCATGGAGATCCACCGGCTGATGGTCTCCGCGGGGCTCGGTGCAGCGGACAATGCCGCCCTGATGAAGTTTTACGATGGCCCGAAGGCCTAATGAGGAGGAATGACATGCTGATCCGTTACGCAGAATTCGTTGGAACGATCAAGGCCGGCAAGGAGGACGAATTCTACAGTTTCGTAGAGAAAACGCTGACGCCGCTATGGACCAAATTTGACGGCGCGGTGAGCGTTGCCGTCTGCCTCGAGCTCGAGCGCGACGAGGGTGCGCCGTCCATGCCCCTGCTTCTGGCCATCACCTATCCGGATCACGCAGCGCTTGAGCGCGCCATGGCTTGTGACGCACGTTTCCAGTCACGCGAACAGACACAGCACCTGCTGAGCATGTTCGACGGCAAGGTCTATCACCGCGTCACGAGTGCCGCGATCCACGATCTCTCGGCGCAGGATTGAGCGCGATGACGTTCCCGCTTTTCGACCTTGGTGGTCTGCGAGCGCTCGTCACGGGCTCGTCACAGGGGATCGGGTTCGCGCTTGCGCGCGGTCTTGCCGAGCATGGTGCCGAGGTCGTGCTCAACGGTCGGGATCGCGGCAAGCTTGATGTCGCAGTCCGCGAACTGGCAGACATCGGCGTCCGGGTTTCGGCCAGCGATTTCGATGTGACGGATGCAGACGCGGTCAATCGCGGCGTCGATGCGATCGAAAGAGACGTTGGTCCGATTGATATCCTGGTCAACAATGCCGGCATGCAGTTTCGCAGTCCGCTGGAAGCGTTCCCGGTAGATCGCTGGGAGCAGCTGTTGAAGACCAACATCTCCAGCGCCTTTTACGTCGGGCAGGCGGTCGCGAGCTTCATGATCGGTCGCGGCCGCGGCAAGATCGTAAATATCGCCTCGGTACAGAGCGAACTCGCACGCCCCGGGATCGCGCCCTATACGGCCACCAAGGGCGCCGTGAAAAACTTGACGCGTGGCATGGCGACCGACTGGGCAAAACACGGCCTGCAGATCAACGCGCTGGCGCCCGGCTACTTCAAGACACCGCTCAATCAGGCGCTAGGCGACAACCCTGAATTTACGGCCTGGCTAGAGAAACGCACGCCGGCCGGTCGCTGGGGCGATGTCGAGGAGCTTGTCGGTGCGGCAGTCTTTCTGTCGTCCAAAGCCTCATCTTTCGTGAATGGACACACGCTTTATGTCGATGGCGGCATCACAATCAGCCTCTGATAAGTGGGCTGGCGTCGGCCACGTCGTGGTCATGGGCGTCTCCGGTTGCGGCAAGTCCTCGGTGGGAGAAGATCTCGCCCACCGCATCGGCGCCGATTTCATCGAAGGCGACAGCCTTCATCCCGCGGCGAATGTCGAAAAGATGCGGACAGGTACGCCATTGGACGATGCCGACCGCGGGCCCTGGCTCGATGCGCTCGGCCGGATGCTGGGTGGCGACGGCGATGTCGTCGTGTCCTGTTCGGCGCTGAAGCGGTCATATCGCGATCGGCTTCGGGCATTGGCCGGCAGGCCCGTTGTGTTCGTCTATCTGCATGGGGATCGCGAGGTATTGGCCGCGCGAATGGCGGCCCGCAGTCACGATTACATGCCGTTATCGCTGCTCGACAGCCAGCTCGCGACGCTTGAGCCTCCTCATGGCGAGGACCGGGTGGTCACGATCGAGATCAATCAACCGCTGGAGGCGATCGTCGAGGCGGCGCTGGAATATCTGGCGTCGTCAAGGTGTCCTTGAGACCGGGTTCAAAACAGACGGAGGAAACAATGAGCAAGCCGAACATCTTGATGATCGGACCCTATCCGGAATGGGATATGGTTGAGTTGGAAGCGCAGTTCGAAGTCCATAAGCTTTACGAGGCGGCCGATCGCGAGGCCTTCCTGGCGCAGCACGGCGCCGATATCCGTGGCATCGCCACACGCGGCGAGCTTGGCGCCTCGGCGGAACTGATCGGCCAGCTGCCGAAACTAGAAGTGATCTCGGTCTACGGCGTCGGTCATGATGCGGTAAACCTAGATGCGGCCCGCGCCCGCGGCATCCGCGTCACCAATACGCCCGACGTCCTCACCAATGACGTTGCCGATCTCGGCGTCGCCATGATGCTGGCTCAGTCGCGCGGCATGATCGGAGCGGAGACCTGGGTCAAGGACGGAAGCTGGGCATCAAAAGGCCTTTATCCGTTGAAGCGTCGCGTCTGGGGCCGCAAGGCCGGCGTGCTTGGCCTTGGCCGCATTGGCTTCGAAGTCGCCAAGCGCCTCAAGGGCTTCGATATGGATATCGCCTACAGCGACGTTTCAGCCAAGGATTTTGCCAAGGACATTACCTTCATCGCCGATCCGGTCGAATTGGCAAGGCATGCCGACTTCCTCTTCGTGACGCTCGCCGCCTCGGCCGTGACACGCCACGTTGTGTCCAAGCCGGTGATCGAGGCGCTCGGGCCGGAAGGCATGCTGATCAACATCTCGCGTGCTTCCAACATCGATGAAGACGCCCTGCTTGACGCGCTGGAAGCTGGCAAGCTCGGCTCGGCGGCACTCGATGTCTTCGAGAGCGAGCCGAAGCTCAACCCGCGCTTTCTGACGCTCGACAATGTTCTCCTGCAACCGCACCATGCGTCTGGTACGATCGAAACCAGAAAGGCGATGGGCAAACTGGTGCGCGACAACCTCGCCGCTCATTTTGCAGGTGTCGACCTTCTGACCCCGGTATTGTAAGGAAATCCCATGAAAGCCGTCGTCATCCACGCCGCCAAGGACCTTCGCATCGAGGACCGCGAGGTCGAAGCGCTTCGACCGGGACAGGTCGAGGTTGCGATCGAAGCCGGCGGTATCTGCGGTTCCGACCTACACTATTACCAGCACGGCGGGTTCGGAACGATCCGCGTGCGCGAGCCGATGATCCTGGGCCACGAGGTGGCCGGTACGGTCAAGGCACTGGGCGAGGGCGTATCCGGCCTCGCTATCGGCGATCGGGTCGCGGTATCGCCGTCGCGTCCTTGCAATGCCTGCGAATACTGCCTCAAGGGCCAGCAGAACCATTGCCTGAACATGCGCTTCTATGGCTCGGCCATGCCCATGCCGCATATTCAGGGTGCGTTCCGTGAGCGTCTCGTTGCCGAAGCCTATCAGTGCCACAAGGTCGCGGAAGGGGTGTCGATCAACGAGGCGGCAATGGCTGAGCCGTTCGCGGTCACCCTGCATGGCGTCAACCGCGCTGGCGCACTGACCGACAAGCGGGTTTTGGTGACCGGCTGCGGCCCGATCGGGGCACTCGCCATCATCGCGGCGCGTGCCCATGGCGCCCGCGAGATTGTGGCCACCGACGTGATGGACACAGTCTTGAGAAAGGCGCTTGAGATCGGCGCCGACCGGGTCATCAATGTCGCCATTAGCTCGGAGGAATTGTCGTCCTATTCTGCTAACAGGGGGTATTTTGACGTGCAGTTCGAGGCTTCGGGCAATGAGCGCGCCGTGCGCTCCGGTCTCGAAGTGTTGCGCCCGCGCTCAACTCTGGTGCAGCTCGGACTTGGCGGCGATGTCTCCATTCCCCAGAACATGGTCGTGTCCAAGGAAATCGAGATGAAGGGCACCTTCCGCTTTCATGAGGAATTCGGCCTTGCCGTCGCACTCATCAACAAGCGGCGGGTTGACCTCAAGCCACTTCTGACGGGCACGTTCCCGCTGGAGGATGTGATCACGGCTTTCGAAACGGCCGGCGACAGGAGCAGATCGATGAAGGTTCAACTGTCGTTCTGACCGCTATACCGCGTTGATCACCGCGCAGACATTGAGATGCGATGAAACGGCACTGAAATTCTGGGGCCAAACATCTTGATAGCACCAACAGTCCCTTCTCGTCTATCGCATTGATGGGTTCGTTTTTTTGAGCTCAATGCACTGAAAGAAAAGACGTAGTCGTCGGTTCAGCTCTCATCAATGCCGGACGAGACAAGCTCCATTCGGCGGCGCATATTGCAGCAATCAAGATCGCCTGGATTGCGATGCGCCGGGTCTCCAAGGCCATTCAATGGATTAGAGAGCACTTCAATGAGCCACTACGTATCGAGCAACTTGCGAGATTCGCGGGCATGGGTGGATCGACATTTCATCACCATTTCCGGTCGCTTACTACGATGAGCCCGATGCAATATCAAAAACAACTACGATTGCACGAAGCTCCGCGGTGCGCCATCGTCCAAGAGCGCGCACTGGCAACACTGACAAACAAGGTCGCGCAATCTTCCAAGAGCCTGTCGATGTGCGATCCGTTGGAACGACTTATGCTCCTGCGCCGGCATCGGCAAGGAGGGACCTAAGTCGTACCAGCGGAACCAAAGGGGCTGCAGCTAGATTAGTGTGGCATTCACCGATTGGGTTCTCCAAAGCGAGGACCGGAAGGAGTGCCGTTATGAAGTTTGGTTCCGATAGCTTCACGCACGAAGAATGCTGCTCGCAAGGCCACAGTGCTGCTTCCACGATAGCAACGATCCAGGCAGCACTGTCCGCCGACCCTGATATGGACAGTAGTGCGATCACGGTCCAGATGACTGGTCCTGTCGCGGTATTGGAGGGTTACATATCGCATGCGACCCATCGTAACAAAGCGATAGCTATTGCTGCGATGGTCGTCGGGTTCGAGAACGTACACGATCGAATGTTGAGCCGTTTCTAGAGTTATTAGGCGCGCGTTTTCGCTGCCTGCGACGGTAGATCCTGTGGTCCCCTCGACTGAAGTCCAGGGTTCGAACAAAGGCATCAGAAGCGCGAGCGGCGAAGCGATATCAAGCAACTCTGCTAAACCATGCAGGCCTAACTAACGCACAATAGGGCGCATCTTTTAGCAAAAGCCGCACGTTCCATTTTATTGAGAGTTGACCGGAGGACGATGGCAATGACGGACACGCGGACAAGAGGGTTCAAGAGCCGAGTGGAACTTGAGGAGCAACTTGCCGAGATCCACGATCAAACGGCGAAGGTCCACTTCAGCGAAGACCAAAAAGTCGATCTTCAAGATCTTGAACGGGAGGCTGCTTGGCTTCGAAAAGAAATCTCGGATCTCCGTTCTCAACTCCATGTCGCCCTCGGTGGTGATCAGGCCGATAAGGCAGTGCAACCTGCTGTTCGCAGCTACTGGCGATGGGCCGCAGGGTTTGCCTTTGCGGCAGCTGTGCTTTACTGGCGCATGCAAGTCGGTCAACGGAGGGGAATGTAGGCTGACACCCGTGACTACCCATCGTCACCTCCGTTACCGCACGGATCCGGGTTAGATTTGAGCAAGATCACGTGAATGTCTTCTGAGGCCAAAGAGCGAACGAAAGAAAAGGCGATCCGCTCGCTCTTTTGTAAACTGTGCAGTCCTACCCGTATAGTCTTGCCGCCGCGTGATGGCGAACTGCTCTAAAAAAGCATCCTTCACGGAACGAGCTACCATCTGTTTAGCCAGCGCTTCTAAGCCACTGCGAGGCGCCAGCGCCATAGAGGACGACGGCAGATGCGCATTCCGCTCCAATTTGGCTTATCGAGGAAAAAAACTCATCATTTCGGCGCCAGCGGTTAACGCTAAACGGTCTTGTCGTTCCTATCTCAAACCGTATCAGACCTCCGTCCGATGTCGGATCGGCGATCTTTCGATACCCTCGGAATCATCTTGAACGCCATAAGTCCGTCTCGTTGGCGGCTCTATCTGGAGGAAACGATGCGCATCACCACCTTAGCTTCCATTGCTGCCCTATCGCTTGCACTCGCCGCAAGTCCCCTCGCCGTCGCTGGTTTTAACTTCGCGGCCACGGCGAAAGGCGGAAACGGTGGTGGTAATGGAGGGGGAAGCGGCGGCGGCAATGGTGGCGGTGGTCATGGCAATAGCGGTGGCAAAGGCAGCAGCTCCACTCATGATAATTCACAGTCTCAGGGCAAGGCCGCGAGAGGTAAGTCAGGCGAAGCTTTTGGTCGGTCGCAGTCCAGGAAGGCCGAGCGGACGACAAATGTTACCTCGACAGAGCGCAAGGCCTCTGCTGAGGTTGCTGGTTTGAACTCACTCAATCGCAGCTACAAGGCCTATCTGCACACGTCTGATCCTCGAATGGCGGCTATTTCGGCCTACTCTGTGGCCTACGCCCAGTACGAACTCGATAACGGTGTCGAGCCATCTGAGGACGACCCTATCTTGGGTGGCCAAGCCCTGGAGGTCGCGCTGGCATTGGCGACAAAAACTGGGGAGGTTAGCCCGGCCGCTCTCGAAAAGGCCAAATCTATTCTCGGTGTCGGTGACGCCGAAGGAAAGATTGACCAGATCAGAGCCACGCTCACGCCGAGGGGGGATGCGAGTCCTATGGTTGTCCGCTCGAATTGAGCGGGAGCAACATCTAGACCCCATTATCGGGCTGTGAGCTGACTGGGTTGGCGGCCTCTCCCGTGACATTCTGTGTTCGAGGGTTACGCCAGGTTGGCTGGCGCCGAGCCTCAAGAATGGGGGAGAGACCAA
>Ga0102588_1000111_pt2 | contig 68149 bp, 60 predicted proteins | sample AraplaMF_Col_mMS_FD_76854 | JGI IMG/M metagenome (GOLD analysis project Ga0102588, IMG submission 76854) | Arabidopsis root microbial communities from the University of North Carolina, USA - plate scrape MF_Col_mMS (SPADES assembly) (version 2) | ecosystem: Host-associated > Plants > Roots >...
GATGCAGTCTCATGGCGCGCTCCTCAGTTCGACTTCAGCTGCCACGCCGGCTGTACCTGCGCCGCGCGGAAGGTGGGATAAAGACCGGCGAGCACGGCGGACAGAACCGCGACCGCGAGTGTCATGAGCAGTAGCGATATATCCATGCGCGCCAGCGATGCGATGTTTCTGGGGAGCATCACGCTCATCGCTACGACGCCAACGCCCGTCAGCAACAGGCCGACCATGCCGCCCGCGAGGCCGACGATGCTCGCCTCGGTGAGAAACTGCGCGTAGATCGCCGACCGTGGCGCACCGAGCGCGCGCCGGATGCCGATCTCGCTGCTTCGACGCAGGAACTTCGCGAGAAGAAGCCCGACGGTATTCACGAGACAGACCACCAGCAGACCGAGTGCGACGACCGCCGAGATCTTCGTGTCGCGCGGCGCGACCTCCTGCACGGTCAGCCACGCGTCGATGTCGTAGAGCCGGTTGTTGGGGGCCCAGGCGAATCGCCCCGCCTGCTGCTGATCGTGCGCATAGCCATCGAGGTACTGGCGATAGGCGGTGACCGAGGCGGCATCGTCGAGTTGCGCGAGATAGGAGACCCAGACACACGACGACTGCTGCAACGCGGTGAAGCCACGGTCCTTCGGGGTGGTGGCGCAGCTGGTACTTCCATCCTTGCTGACGCCGGTTTCGATCGCCTGCTCGAACGGGATGAACAGATCGTCCTTGTCCGTCGAGAAGCCGCCGCTATTGAACACGTCGTAGTAGCGGGGCTGTGGATTCCAGTCGTCGAGCACACCCACGATGCGATACCCCTTGCCCTGCACGCTGATCGTCCTGCCGACGCTGTCGGTGCCGCCGAACAGCTTCAGGTTGAGCTTCTGGCTGATGACGGCGACAGCGGCCCGTCGCTTGTCGTCGTCGGCGCTCCAGGCGGCGCCATAAGTGAAGGGCGCCTCCACCATCGGGAAGAATTCGCTGTAGACGGCGTGCCCCGTGACGTTGAGCGGATGCTTCATCGCCCCCTCGGGCAGGATGGACGGCGCGATCATGTAGATCGCCGACTGCAACTTCGCACGGTGATCGCGCATCAGGGCCATGGCGTCGATGTAGGTCAGCGCGTCGGGCGGCTCGGTTTCGCCGTTACGTTTGGCGCGGGGCCCCCACGCGTCGATCAGCGGTACGAACAAGCGCGACGACTTCCACGGGATGGGGTCGCCCGACACCGCGCGCAACACGGAGTACGTCGTCATGGATGCCGCCACGCCGAAGCCGATGGCGATCACCATCAGCAGGGTGAGCCCCGGGCTGCGCCTGAGGCTGCGCAGAGCCAGTTCGAGGTAATAGCCGAACATGCTTCGTTCCTTCGGTCGATGGTCCACCCTGCCCCGCGATGGATGCCGGGGTCCGTCCGCGTCGTGCGGACGGAGACACGCTCTGCACGTGGCGTGCCAAGGGTAGCCGATCGTCCTCGCGGCCCACCGCGCCGCGAAATCGATACCGCCTTCGCCAGGCAGAGTGTCCGCGGACATCCGCCCGGCCGCGGGGTCGGACAGTCCGGCCGGCTGCCGGACACGAGCGAGTACTTACTCTGCACCGCTTCGATGACGCGCAACCGCATGGTCATCGCGCCTTCGGAAGGAAAGGCGACGCATCGACGTAGTCACTGCGTAGCGCCTCGGGTAGACGAGTCTGGATCCACGAGCGAACGCCGAACTCCCAGAAACGGCCGGTGCCGCCGGTGACGCCATGCGGATCGGGCTGGTCCCACAACATGCGTGCGTGTCCGGTCACCTGCAGCATCCGGCGTCCGACGTAATCCGGGAAAACGAGACCGACATGCGAGTCGATCAGGACGTTGCCGGCCGTGTTGAACATGCCGTTGCCGTTGTAATCGGCCACGCGCAGCTTCCCATCGGGAAGCACCTGAACGAAGCCGGCCGGTCCGCCGCGATGCGTGCAGTCGGCACCATGCGTCGCATGCGCGGACGCGAGAAAGAACGTGTCGACCGCGCCGATCAAGGCCTCCTGTTCGTCGCCCAGAACGTTGCCGAGCTGGCTGCCCGACGGCATCGAGCCTTCGCTGAGCAGAGGCATGTCGATCGTCCGGCGATGGATATAGCGCGGACAGACAGGCACCGACTCGGTGACATGGACGATGAGGCGATCGTCCTCGAGCACCGCCTCCCCGTTGATCTTCAGGCGCCTCCGCGTCTGCAGTTCCAGAAGCAGCAGGCCCAGCCGTCCGTCGTGCCGGAGGTTTTCCCAGAGCGGATCGGCCGTCTGGATCGCGACGCGCCGCAGATCGATCGTCAGCGTGGCCGCGTCGTCCGAGGGCTGGAGAAACCCCGCCTCGCCCATGAGCACGGATGCCCACACGCGCCCCCTCGCATCGACACTGCCGACGTACGCCATCGTCTGCTGCCGCACGAACGGCAGCGCGGGAACGATGATGTGCGTGGCGACGTTACGCCCGTTACGCTGCGCGACCTCGGACTCGTGCGCGTTACGCTGCGCCTGAAGTTCGCCGTCGTGGAAATGCGCCGTGTCTTGCATGACTGACCTCGGGTCCTTGGGCCTGTCGTTAGAGTGGCCATGCTCGATGCCTGCGCGGCGCCTGAAAACGTTCTCCGCCGCAATTGATAATTTCGGCCGGAGCAATGCCCCTCGGCCCGGTTCCTTCCTATCGTTTCCCTGTCGCCGCATTCGCGGCCGACGCCATTACCTCCCAAACGATGTCGAGGAAACTCATGAAAGCTGCAATTGTCGTGCTGTCCGACCCCAAGGCCGGCGAAGAAGCGTTGGGCCGCGTGTTCAACGCCCTGGCCGCCGCCTACGATTTCAAGGCCCGCGGCGACGAAGTCCGCATCTACTTCAACGGTACCGGCACCCGCTGGCCGGAAGTGCTGTCGGACGCGAACCACCCGGTGCATGCCCTCTTCGAGGCCGTCAAGACCAGCGTCGTGGGTGTGTCCTGCGGTTGCGCGGACGTGTTCGGCAGCAACGAAGGCGCCGTCAAGAATGGCTTTGCGCTGGTCAAGGAGAACATGGTGCCGGGTACCTCGGGCCTGCCGAGCGTCGCCGCCATCGTGGCGGACGGATACACCGTCCTGACGTTCTGATCGCCTCCCTCGGCATCGCCCTGGCAACGACGGTTCGTGCCAGGGTGATCGCACGCAGGAAGGATGCGCCGCCGACTCAGCCTTCGGCGTGGATGGCCGCCTGCACGGACGGCCGCTGTTCCATGCGTGCCTTGAAGGCCTAGATACCGGCATATCGGGAGATATCGATGCCGACGCGGTGCGGCCAGCGGAGGATGTTGTACACCTCGCGGATCACCACGCCGTGGGGCTACCTGTCGAGCCGAACGGCCCGAACACTGGAATCGTCGTTCGTGGTGAATGGCAAGACCTGCGTGCGACCGCGTTTTTTCATTCCCAGGCGGCGATGCCCTTCGTCGGGCGCGGCAGGCTGCTCAAAGGAATACGCTTGTTCACGTCCCACGCGGTCACCGGTATTCGTCGTTTCGCTACTTCGCCGTCAATTCGTGCAACTAGCTCATCGACGTTATCAATCATCGACATGACCCAGACTCCGCCGGAGCGGGCGCTCGAGCTGGTCTTGAGGCGGTAACTTTTAACCGTCCGGTCTGGATACGAGAGTACGCCGCACTGCACGATCCTTATTTCGCTCCACGGAATGAGTCTGCTGCGAGTGCCGAGCAGCGACCTCCCTATGCCTTCCGATGAGATGACCACGTCCCGATACCAAAGTACGATGAAAAGCGTAACGGCAGGCGCCACGAGAAGTGCCAACGCGATATAGATCAGATCGTCCTGCGGATTCGTGTCGAAGGCTCCGATAAAAACGTAGATCGACAAGACCAGAGTCGCCATGAAGAGGATGGGCGCCCAGTAGGCGAGTGCGCCATAGCGAAAGATTCGGACGTCACTCATCACCGTGGATCCACGCATGCGAGAAAGCCACCCGCAGGTGTCCATCTGGCCAGAAGGTAGCAAGTAGCGAACCGCCGATCGGCCCTTCGGATTCCCGTTCGACCTGAACCTCGTAGATCTTGAAGCACTTTGTTTCGTCGATCGATTCCTGGTCACCGACATCCTGAAGGAAGATCAAGCATTCCACGGGTCCTTTGTAATCGGGAAGCCCGTTGAAGCCTGCGTTGACGTCTTTGATCTTCAGCTCGAGACAGCCGTCGTCATGCCCGCGAAACGAGATATCGCAGTCGTGCAACAGAGCTTTGCTCTGTAGATATTGATCGAGCTCGTACGGAAGCATTCGTCGCCGCGGCCCTGCCTGCATGTGTCGCTCCACCAGGAATTATCGTTCAGCGATCGATAGCGGATCGCATCGCACATCGTAGTTTCCTGTCGACTGCATCGTTTTCAGCAGCATGGCCATGTCGCGCGTGTCGAGGTCCGAGCCTTTAGTGATACCGAATGGAGAGGTAGCTTCATGCTAAAGACCCGGCTCAACGGTCACCTCATCGCCGCCTTTTGCTATCGAGACGGTCCAATGCATTCCAGGGCCGCTGTAATCGCCGATTCCCTGCAGGAAGACGGATGTCTCGCGGGGGCACTCGATAGGTATACCTATACGGACCTTTGCCAAGGGAGCCCCGTGGCTCTGCTCGAATGCCGGGATCATTCGCCGGAGCGCAGACGCCGCGGCTTCACCATAGAGTTCCCCGACACCCGTCGGTATCCAGATGGCGGGCAGGGTCGATACGACCGATATTCATGGTTTCTCGCGGGGTGTCCAGCGCGAGCGCAGGTGACGTAAAGACGCGGTAGCCATCGCAACGCATTTCGAGAAGGTATGGACCCTCGCCGACCGCGTAGGGCAGGCGAGCCGAGAAAGAAGGACTGACCATGTCGACAGTCGCTAGAAAGCCGTCGGGTCTCAAAAGCTTGGCCATGCATTCTGCCTTCTCGGCATGAGATCGGATGCTTCCGTTGACGATGAGTTCCCCCGTCGCGCCATGGGCAAGCGGCGAATACACGAAGAAAGCGATGCAAAAGCGTAGCGTTCCCTTCAGCCTATGTTTCTCGGCACGACGAGCTGCTTCTTTGCATTCCTTGACGCGGGTTGCTTTCAATTCCTTTCCAATCATGTTCTGCTCGCTCAATGCGCCCGGGGCGCCCTCCATATCACCGTTCTGGCGGCACCAAAGGTAACGGTGCTCACGCCCGAAGGGACATCGATCATGTAATCGAAACTTCCCGACAAGCCATGTCTGGCCGGTACGAGAAGAATCCGTAGGTGCAATTGTTCGCCATCCTCTCCCCGCTCCAGGCGCTTCACGGCAAGCGCGCTATGAAAGGCGAGTCCGGATAGTCGAAGGCGGGTGTGCCCGCCAGCATCAATCGCCGTCGTCCGGAATGACTGCACGTCGTTGGTCTCGAGCACCGTCGGGCGACTGGAATAGCAAGACGTTATCGCTAGGCCGACGAGCACCGGGAACATGACGGAGCGTGCGATCCCGATCTTCTTCACCGGATCACCCTTGGCCCGTGCTGAATCGACGCTCAGTACCACTCATCGACTTCCGCCTGAAGGAGTGCGCGAAGCTCGTTCGCATTGAGGAGAGCACCGTTGTCTTCCCGCGTGTAGAAGACACCGAGGAGGATTGATTTCTCGTCGAAATCCGGGAGATACGACTCCATGAACTCGTCCAGACCGATGGCTTTGGGTGAGCAACCGGCCCATTCGCCCTGGCAATAGAGCTCGGCGTAATCGCGGAACGGCCAGACGTTGAAAACCTGCTTGCTCTCCGGCGTTCCCGCGAGCACCCATCCGCCATCGTCGATTCCCCAGACCTGTTCGAAATCCGCCACGACCCTGATGAAATGCCGCAGGCGTTTCTCCCGTGGCAGGACGGATACCGCGGCGACTTCTTTATCTCGTCTTTTTTCCACCATGTTGTCCACTTAGTCCCTGTTGGATGCGGCGGTCGGAGGCGAAAGGTCACGACGCGCACAACGTCGATCATGCCTATGGAAAAGTGATCGAGTCCGGCGCCTTCTCGCAAAACGCATAAGCCATGTTTCGGTAGCTCGTGTAGTCGTCGGAGATGGACGGCATCTCAGCCTCGAGATGCGATTTTGCCCGCATCATGAGGTCGCGCTCCGCAGGCTTGCAATCGGAGTAACGCGGCACCCCCGCCAGGCTGAACGTGGCTTCGTATAAAAGGCGCATGGTGTCTTTTCGCAACTCGGCGGGGTCTTTTTCGTCGAGCGCGTGGAGCGCGATGCGCATCCTGCCGAAGCTCCCGGCACGCTGGGACGTCATGGCCATGGTTCCCAGAGAGGCGCTGGACCAGCGCATGCCAAGGAGGATGCCGCCCACGAAAAGCGCCATGGCCAGCACGGCCCAGACCGCGTGCGCTACCCACCGGCGGGACTTACGCGAAGCGGCCTGCCCGGGTACCGATTCCATGAACACGCCTCCCTGTGAGATTTCGGCTGGATGGTAGCAGTGATCGCGATCAGGTAGCGCTGCGATGGCTCGCTCCCCGCGCAGGTTTCGCGATGCTATGGCCAGGGCCCGGCCGCCCTTGCCGAGCCCTGATCCTCGCGCTTCTCGTCGAGCGAATGCCGTGCCCGACCGCAGCGGCACTCGCCGACGAGAACGAGCCATTATCGCGCGACGAGCGATCCGACGACGTCATCAAGACCCGTCGCGCCTTTCGTCGCGTTGGCACCAAAGTCGATCCACCCTTCGTTGAAGCCGTCGAGCATCCGCATGCGAGGCGTCGGGTTTCTCATGCCACTCGCGGCGAAGCGTGCTTCCCATGTGGCGCGGGAGACTTCGCGCGCACGCACGTCGCGTCCCAGCGCCTTCGCGAGCGAAGCGGCGATATCGTCGGGGCTGACCCGTTCGGGGCCCTCAAGCTCGACGATGCGGACACCGTCACCGGGTTCGTCCAGCAGGCGCGCGGCGAGTTCTCCGACATCCTTCGTGGCGACCATCGCGATTTTCCGATCGAGCGGTGCGAGGAAGCTATCGATGACGCCGTGCTCGCGCGCCGATGCGATGTCCCACTGTGTGTTTTCGAGGAACCAGCCGGCACGAAGGAAGGTGACAGGCATGGGCAGATCGCCGAGGACGGTTTCCATGCGGCCGAGGCGCGAAAGGAGATTCGGGTGCGTGGCGTCGGCACCGATCGTCGACAACGCGACCACGCGTGCGGGGCGGGCGGCCAGCAACGCATCGTGGATGGATGCGATGACCGGGTCGGGCGCCGTCAGGAAGTCCGGCGCGGGGTCGAAGTCGGGTGGCAGGAGGATGAAGACCGCCTCGGCGCCCTCGAATGCGCTAGTCAAAGCGGGCCTATCGTCGATGGCCGCCACGGCGACCTCGGCACCTCGAGCCACGAACGCGTCGCCCTTGGCGGCGTCACGCACCACGGCGCGAAAGGGGCGGCCGGCGGCGACGAGCGCATCGGCGAGCGCGCCGCCGACCTGACCGGTGATACCTGTGATGGCGTACATGGCTGTTTCCTCGTGTGGGGATGGGGTCGACGAGGACGATAGGCGCCTGGCAGTCGTGACTGAAGCGACACCTGGTCAGCACTTTAATGACACCTGGTCATGAGTCAGACTGATACCGTGCGCAGACCGCCATCAGGTACCCAGCCATGTCGACCGACGGCCGCCTTCTCGGAAACCTGTCCGTCCTCGTGGCGGTCGTGGACACCGGCAACTTCGCCCGTGCGGCGGAGGCCCTGAACCTGTCGCCCTCCGGCGTGAGCCGTGCGATCGCCCGGCTGGAAACCCGGCTCAACGTGCGGCTGCTGCACCGGACCACACGCTCCGTGACGCTGACCGACGAAGGCGAGCGCCTTTACGCCGACGTGAGCCCATTACTCTCGGGCCTGGAGGACGCGGCACTCTCCGCCGCCGGCGATGCCCACGCGGTGCGCGGACGTCTTCGCGTCAGCCTCGATCCGATGTTCTCGTGGCAGGTGATCGCGCCACGGCTGGGTGAGTTCCTGTCGCGCCACCCGGACCTCGAGATCGAGATCGTCGCGCGCGACGACTTCGGCGACCTCATCGCCGACGGCATCGATGTCGCGGTTCGCTTCTGCGAGCCCCCGTCATCGTCGCTCGTCGCACGCAAATTGCTCGACACGCGCGTGCTCACCGTCGCGGCACCCTCGTACCTCGATACGCACGGAAGGCCGAAGACGCCACACGACCTGACGCACCACCGATGCCTGCAGTTCCGCGACCCCGTTACGCGACGCCCGTTCGCGTGGGAATTCCATCGACGCGGCAAGGTCGTCACCGTCGACACGAATGGTCCCCTCCTCGTGAACGACTCCGGCACGATGAACGCCGTGTGCCTGGCCGGCGTCGGCATCGCGCAGGTGCTCGCGGTGAGCGTGCGTGATGCGATCGCCGATGGACGTCTGGTCGAACTGTTTCCCGACTGGTCGGGTGAGACGTTTCCGCTTTATGCGTTCTACCCGTCCCGGCGCCATGCACCACCGAAGGTGCGGGCGTTCGTGGATTTCTGTGTCGAGATCGTTGCCTGATTCTGGAAGCACGACGCGGCCCATTACCTCGTGGAGAAGGGGGCTCACCGCATCGTTGGGCGCATCGCGTCCGTGACGCGATCAGTGCTTTGGAATAGCTTGCGCGCCCTCGAATGGGCGACTTGCCGGGCTGCCGCCCGGAAGACTCGTCCATTGAACCTTCCCCCACATGCCTCCGAGGCCGAAGTACAACCTCGATCGGGCGAAGCACGTCTCGCCGCCCGCTTCCATCGCGAACATCGCAGCCGTGATGAGGGCTGCCGAATTGCCGTATTCGGCAACGCGTTGATACTCGCCGAAAGCATCCTTCAGGCGACCGGCGGCTTGATACTCGTGGCCTCGCTTCCAGATCATGTCGACGTTTTCATCGATGGGGACGCTTGTATAGGCGGCGGCCTTCGTGCCATCGAGGTAGACGTCGAGCAGGAGTGCGCGCGTCGGCTTTTCGCGATCGAGCGCTACCTTCCATTGCTCGAGCGTCTTACTGAGTCGCTCCACCGTGGCGCGCGGCAACGCGTCAAGACCCTGCCGCTGCTGCTTGTAAATAAGGTAGAGGATCGATCGCGCCGGATCGCCCCCTTCATTGAACAGCTTTTCGAGGTCAGCTTTTGCAAACAGCACGCGAGCGGATGACGCATGGCGGTATGCATACCAGAGGCCTAGCTGGATCATCGCCGGTTCGTCCGGCGCCTTCAGTAACTTCGCGACTTGCGCGTCGTCACCTTCTCTAAGCGTGATGGCATCGAGTGCGGAGTACCGAAACCAGGGAAGATCGAGCTCACAACGGTTCTCGCCAGCGAGGACGAGTGTTGGCAAGAGCGAAAGAACAAGAAAAGTGGCACAGATTGATCCATTCATTGACGCCCGCGCGAATCGCTTGTCCGCGAGCTTGGCCTGCCAGGGCGGACGATTCTCCAGAAGACATAACCGGTAACGGCACCGAAGATTGATGCGACGATCGCCAACATCAGAAAACCTCGCAGCGTTGCTCCTTTCTCATTCGTCAGGAAAGACGTGATCGGGCCCTGCATGACGAAAGCAGCTGCAACCGTGCTGCATACGACACCTATGGCGATGAAAGCCCAAACGGAATTCCAACGGAGTCTCCACACCACGTAGCAGAGCGGCGCCCCAGGGAAGAGCATAGTTGCGTAGCTTAGTAGTAGCACGAAAACGGCCGACCAAATCGCTTCAGCAGGTCGGCCGAGAAAGGCGAGAATGATGATCATCACACTTGGGACCAACGGCGCAATTGTGAAAGCAAGCAACGACCGCTTTACCTCTGCACGTATCGCAGGCATACCTGACTTTACCTCCATCATTGTGGAACGATCAGTAGGATTGAGGCACATCGAGCTCGCATCGCTCCTGCGCGCCGAAGGAAAGTCCCGGCAGAGACGAGAGTATGAGAAGGGCCAATCCGATCGAAACCGATCTTGCTTTGCGAACCATATTCCTCTCGCGTCTCGTTCGCTCCGTCGCAATGGCTTTCTCGAGGCGACAAGACTGCGTCCGTTACGGATGCTCACCGTAGCCGCGGCGGCACAGCGTAGAGATATCGCGTAATGAGCCTGCACATGGCAAAGCTGACGCAACCGTGCTGGGCGCCCTTGCCCGCTCTTCATCCGCCGGGCGTCTCGATGTCGGCCGGGCGCTCCCAAAGTATCAGTGTTGCATCGGTGAATGGGATCTCTGGAGAAACATCGATCCATCGATCGATACCGAGGAATACGTCGCTCAAGGATTCGACAAGCTTTGCGAAGCCCTGATCATACTGCGATACGACGATTCCTCCGTTTGGCACGTGGAATCTAACGTAGATTTCGTCATGCCCAAATGCATCACGATTGATGGCATCCACCAGATGAATGTCGTCGATGTGCACATGCTCTTTTCGGAGAACGAAAAAAACAAATCTCGACGTCAGCCATAGTTCTTTCGTCGCGGCGTCGTATGTAGCGTGCCTTCGGATGTATTCCATCATTGTGCCGGATAAATGGAGTCGTAAAGTTTGGCTCCGGCCTCGCGCCCAACAACCGTGCCAGCGGTCGAACCCGCGATGCCGCCCGTTATCGCACCTACGACCGCACCGGGTGGCCCACCCACCGCGCTTCCCGCTACCGTACCTCCAGCAACCCCGGCTTCACCACCTATGGCCTCTCCCAACAACCCGCCACCAACGACGTCTCAATGTGAATCAACCGTGACGCTGCAAGAAGACGTGATGTGTCCCCGGGACCTAGATGACTAAACGTTGTGCTGCCACCGTCGACATCAATTACAACCGGTTGTTTCTCTGCCTTACAGCTGACTGAAAATCAGATAGGAATGCAAGGCCATGGTTTCTGAGCTCGGCGATGTGCAGTTGCATCCCATTATCCGAAGTACAAAAGGAGCACTGCAAGCAGAGCCGAATGCGATATACCAAAGGTGATGAGGCGAAGCAGCAGAACACCATCACCCCGCCAGCAATACTTTAAGATCAACGAAACATTGGCCAGGAGCCAAAGCACGACGAAAGCGTATTGCCACCCCACCCGTTCGTTGAACAGAAGATACGACAGGACCTTCCCGCTGAGAAACATGGGAATCAGCAAAACGACGAATACGATCTTGTCTATCAAGCCTTGGTCTGCCTATCAGGGATCTGCCGCTGGCGGATTTCGCAGTGAACTTGCTGGAGCCTCGTCAGCACAATGGCCATTGTCATCGCATCCGCCTAGTGAATCAACGTGCGTCAGTGCTTCGATACCGGCACCAATAGGCGTTACGCGAAGCACACCGGTCTTGGTTATCTTGAGCGCTTTAAAGGACAACGTCTTGATGATCTTGTTCGATGCGTAGTCGTCAATCTTACGCACTACGGGCTTGACGATGCTCGGCCGGAAGATATTTTTACCCGCTGGTGGCTTGAATATGGGAGGTGGAATGCCTATAGGCGCAGTACTCACTTGGCCCTGCACCTTGATTTCGGGAAGTGTAGTTATCTGCTTCGGCTGAGAACCGCTCTTCGACGGGTCGACGTCCTTCTGAGGCGAGGGAGCAGGATCTGAAGGGCAATCCCCACCATCCGCATCGACCGCGCATAAGCCGCTAGGGTCCCAATTGGTCAAGGGGTTGTCGTCTACGTACACGTAGGCGTCGACGACTAACCCTGGGTCGATCTCAGCGCCGAGCGGATCCACGCTGAGGAAGCGGCCAATGCTCGGATCGTAGTAGCGCGCTTGCATGTAGACGAGCGCGCTGTCCGAATCATTCACATGGCCCGCATATCCCGGGCCATTGTCCGGGCTACCGAGCGCAGACGTGCCGTATGGCCTGTAGTCGGTATTCGATATCACGTTACCAGCGGCGTCGGCTGTCGCAAGAACGGTTCCCTGCTGTGACGTGTAATAGTATGTGACTACGTCGGCCTTCGCGGTAGCTGCGAGCGAAGACAACGACACGACCGCAAGCCATATCTGCTTCCATCGTTTTCTGACGATCATGGTTTTCGCCTTGTCGCTTGCGGAACCATCTACATGAATCGTACATAGTTCGGCGCGAAGATATGAAGTCATCGGGTACACCTGTTGTCGGACCTTCGTCGAGCATCCATTGATGCTACGAACCGGGCTGCCGGTTGCTGGCGTGGGAGGCATCAAGGAACCACCGACATCGACGCGCCCCAAGCGGAGCATCCCGCTGGACTGCATGCGCGAAGTTTGTATGCAACGGAGACACCTTGCGGCTGAATCGAGCTGTAGACGAGCTGTGGCCCCGTCCATACGACCGTGCTGTTCTCCATGAGGTCGTACGACGTCGCATAAGGAAGCGCCTGCCACTCGACTTTGACGACCCGCTGGCTGCCGCTGAGCTTCACACTGAGCCTCGGCCGATCGGGGACAGGCGGAATGTTCGACACCGTGACGGCGACCTGATTGCTCCAGCCGGTGCAGCCGGAAGCATTACAACCCTGCACCATGTAGTAGTACGTGGCGTTGCCTCTACCGGATGTCGACCAGGACTGCGCACCGGTGTTCTGGATCGACGTCCAGCCGGTGCCATTGACGTTCTCGAGCAGGTTGTACGTCGTTGCGCCAGGCGACGCGGACCAGTTCAGACCATAGGCGCCGTTGTTGCTCGTACCGCCCCCGTTGAGCGACGGCGGAGCCGTGGGAGCGAGCAGCACGTAGACGGCACCACTCGTCGTGTAACCGCTGCATCCATTCGCGTTGCATGCGCGGACGCGGTAGTACCAATTGCCGGTGGACCCCTCGTTCACCGTCGCGGAGGTTCCTGCGCCCGCATAGACCTCGCCCCACGCACCGCCGTTCGAATGCTCCAAGCGGTAAGTCGTCGCGTAGGTCGCCGCGGGCCAGTTCACGCCCACGCTCCCGGAAGAGCTGCCGGGAACGTTGATGCCTGAAGGCGCCGGGGGGATATGGGCAATCGTTGCCGCATTGGACGACGTCGGATTGCTGCATCCGTTCGCATTGCACGCCTTCACACGATACACGTACGTACCATCCGCGGGATTGCTTATCGCCTTCGTCGTCGCCGTCCCGGTATACGCCGCGGTCCAGGTCGCACTTCCATTGAACTGCTGCTCCAGTGTGTAACTCGTGGTGTTCGATGTAGCAGTCCACGTCACCGTGATCGTGGCGAGATCTCCCGACACTCCCGCTGAGACGGAGGCCGGCGGATTGGGCGCCAGAATGGATGCGGGCATGAGAAACGTTCCCGATCCCGGAAGAAGCGCATTGGCACCGCCGACCGGTGATATGCCGTGCACGTACAGTTTCTGCCCAGCGTATTGGACGCGATAGGTTTCCGTCAGCGGAATGCTGAAGCGGTACGCGGTCCCTGCGGTGTGACACGGCGTCTGGATCGCTGTCTCGCTTGCCTGGTTCGCGCGATAGGACCCGAGGAAGGTGCCGGTGCCCGAAGGCCCGCCGACGTAGAGGTGTACGTCCAGCGATGTGGTGAGGCCGGTCGAGCAGGCCCAGCCCTGGATGACGGCGTTGGCGCCCGCCACAACGCCATCGACATTGCCGACGACGACCGAGTTGCTACCTTTCCTGTTAGCGACCAGCTTCTTCCCGAGATAAATGTAGTTGGTTCCGTTCGTCGTGGCGTCGTCGTATTCGAACATCAGCTGGCCGGCACTGTTGTACGCGTAGTACGTCGAGGCGGCCGGCATCGCCTTCTTCACCCGGCGCCCTGCAGCGTCGTAGCGATAAGTCGATCCAATATCGGGGATGGCCTTGAGCCGATTCGCCATGTCGAAGACGAGCGACTGATTGTTCCTGGAAATGGTATTGCCGCGCTCGTCGTAGACGAAGTCGCGTACGTGCGTCGCACCGATGGTTACCGACTGCAGTTGATTCTGCGCGTTGTAGTTGTAGTTGTGGATACCTTCGCTGTTCGTCAGGCTGCGAATGTTGTTCAACGTGTCGTAGGTGTACGACTCGGTACCCCAAAGGTTGTCCGCTTGAGCGGTCAGCAGGCGATTGAAATCGTCGTAGGTCATCGTCTTGTTGCGCTGACTGCCCACGGCATCCACGATCTGCGTCACGTTGCCGTTTTTGTCGTATATCAGTCCTTCGCCGACGATGTTCACGTCGTTCTTCTTGAACACGAAGCTGGATAGCAGGTTTCGTTGATTCTTCCCGGCCAGGTATGAGGTGCCGTTGCCCAGGTTGTAGGACTTCACGTCGCCATCGGGGAAGTACGCGACGGCGCTGACGTAGCTTTCGACCCCGGTTGGCCGACCCAGGGCATCGGGGTTGTAATGCACGATCTCGCCGTTGGGGTAAAGCACGGTGCTCAGTGCGCCGTTGGGGTCATAGCCATAGCCGATCGGCCAGCTCCAGCCGTCGACGCCGAGCACTTCCGCCGTGAGGAGGCCGAGCTTGTTCCGGCCGAACGTCCAGCTCGCCAGCCCGGACGTCGCCGTTGCCGGATTTCCGATAGGGTCGTAAGTGAAGCTGCTCGTATCGGTTCCTGTCGGGTAGACGATCGAGGTCACGCGATTCATTGCGTCGTAGGCGTTGACGGTCTTCGCGATGTCGGCGACCTGATCTTGCCCGCATTGATCGAGGACATCGAAGGATGCCCCCTTCACGCTCCAGGCCACGTTGTCGGCCCCGTCGTAGGCCATGATTTCGCTGCCGGACTCCGCTTCGTGAGTGCGGCAGATCCGGAATTCGTTGTCGTAGGTCATGGTTTTGACCTGCGGCGTGACACCGCCACCTTCCTGCGTGATCGACCTGGGGTTTCCGAGCTCGTCCCGGAGAATGGTCTGCGTCAGGACCGTCTGCGAGAAGCTGTCGGGCGCAACCACCTTGACGATGTTTTCGTACGCGGGCTGATCGAAAGCCTGGTACCAGGTTGTCGTCTGGACTTGTTTCGGGTCGACGACGAGCTTCGCCCCTCCGGAAAGATACGTGGTGGAGGTCGAAAGCGGCCCTTGTTCGGAATCCTGACTGGACGAGGTGATGCGACCGAGGACGTCAAACGTGGTTCTGGTGCCGTCGATCAGCGCGCCGTGGTCTAGTGCACCATCCTTGGGGTACGAGGCAAGCGTCTTCCTGCCCTTCCAGTCGTAGTCCGTGCGAACCGATACGTATAGGCCCAGATCGCTCGCGCGCGCCGTACCCGACAGAACCGGCCTCAACATCGCGTCGAAATCGGTGCGTTGGAGCTTGTCGCCTTGCGTGATGGTGCGCACCCAGTGGTTTCCATCGACGCCTCTGGCCGAGCCGCCAAAGGCGTACTGGAAAATGCGGGGTGCCCAGGCGACCGCGTCACCCGCCGGGTAATCGATACGTGCCAGTCGACCCATGCTGTCGTAGGCGTACGAGGTCGTAGCGCCTGCCTGATTCGTGATGGATGCGATCTGGCTGAAGTCATCGACGGCGATCGATTGGGAACGCGTGTCAGGGTAGGCAATGGAGCGCGGTATGCCGCGCTTGTAGTCGCCAAGCGTGGTGGTGTGCGCGTTGCCATCGGTGAACGTGGCAAGTTGGCCGAATCCATCGAACGTATAGCTCATGACCTTTCGTCCGAAGCGGTAGCGCTCGGCAAGGGTCATGGCCGTGGGGTCGTATACGTTTCGCGCAAGCTCTACCGAGGTGCCACGAACGATCGCGGTCTGCTGTTCCGGCAGCGAGAGCAGCCAGCGTGCATAGTCGTCCTTGAATGTGCTCGTTTCCTGAATGCCATCCAGGAAGCTTGCCTTGCGCAGTGTGCTCGTGGGACGGGCGAAGACGTCGAAGGTATTTGCCGTCCAGTCGAAGGTATCGTCGGGGCGTGGGTCGAGCGGGTTTTCGTCGTCGTCGATCGCGATGGACCGAGCGTCCATCGGGATCTGGTTCTCGTTTTGCGTCGAATTGACGCGCGCACCAGGCATGTAGCCCCATGGGGAAGGATAGTTCGCGGCCTTCGCGGTTCCGGGGGCCACGTAATGGTAGGTCGTGTTCTTCCTTCGACGTGATACGTCCACGTCGCCGTCGAACACTTCCTCCCGCATGACCAGGCTCTCGGTGTAGTCGACCCGGTTGCTGAACGTGCTCCGCTCGGCATGCTGGTCCGGATAGAGGACTCGCGTCCAGACGGTGTCGGGGCAACCTGCGCCGCAGTTGACGCTCCAGCTCTCGTTCGCGGGAGAGTAGGAGTATTTCCACGACTGGGTAGGGACGCCGGCCCCGGAGAAGTCTTTCTGGATGATGGCCATCGAATACCACGCGTTCGGAACCTCTGCGCGTGTTCCCGGGCCGTTGGGTATGGCCGGCGATCCGGGCGCGCCCTTACAGGCGCGGCCGACGTACGAGCGGCCACGTTTTTTGGCCGCAACGGTGAATGTCGCCGACAGTCCGGACGGGTGCGTCATGGTTCCCGAATACGGTGTTTCCAGGTTTTCGGGCGAGCCGATCGCGTCACACGTGCCAGCCTCTTCGATCCTCGGATACTCCCTGTTGAGATCCGAAATATTGAACGACCACTGCGAGCCATCCGGCTGCGTGACGGTGGACAAACGGGTTCCGAGGCCGTCCGGCTGGTAGCTGTAGGTCCATGTCCGGTTGCCGGACGCGCCGCCCACCACGGTGACGCTCGAAATCTGATCGCCGTTGTAAGCAAGCGTGACGTGTCTGCCGTCGTCGTTCGACTCGGAATCGATGCTGGTCAGGCGATTCTGCGCGTCGTAGCTATAGGCGATGCCATTGCCGAATCGGTCGACGATCCGGGTGACCAGCATGCGTCCTTCTTCGCGATTCACGAAGTCATCGAGCGCGGCCATGGGAGACATGACGCCTCCGGACCTCGCGGCGAAGTCGGGCCCCGAGTTCGTCGACCGGGTCACCCCTGTCATGTAGCGGTAGCTCAGGCGGTTGAACCAGTACTGCGTGCCGTCGGGCGAGTAGGCTATGAAGGCCTCGAGGCTCGGATCCCCCAGTTCGGTCGTGCAACCCAGTATCCACTTCTGCTTGGTGACGATCGGATACACACGGCCGGGCGCGGAGGCATCGTACGGCGTCGCGGCATTCGCAGCGGCCCGGCTGAGGAGATCCTGTGTACCCTCGCCAGGAATCCGCATATGCACGCCAGACCACCAGCTATCGGGCTCCCAATCGGCTCGCGACGGATCGCCGGCCACACCCGGAACACTGGGCGGCTCACGGAAGTTGCTGCAGATCGTCTTCTTGTTGGTCGAGTTGACGCGCCAGCCGAGATGCGTGCCCTACTGATTGATCGGCGCGACGGTCGAAATAAGCGGAATGTCGAGATCCCAGTCGCCAAAGGCGCGCTTCTCCAGATCTCTGCGTTCTTCCGCGACGGGCCCTTTGAAGATGCGGCTGATGACGATGGTCGGACCGCGTCCGGGTACGCTGATATCCGTTTGTTCGAAGGACAGGCTTCCGTCGTACAGGCTGATCCGCTCACCGAACGGCGTGTCGCCCAGCGGCTCGATGTCTTCGCTGACCTTGATGTACTTCTTGTATTCGTCTTCCGGCGAATTCGCGCCGGGGGTGACCTGCGCCTGGGCAGCCAACAGTGGCAAGAGAGCCAGGGCGACCGAAGTGGCGAGGCGGAGCTTCAGGCGCTCGCGGATACGCGCGCGGCAGAGAGCCGCGCCATGCACGTCAAGACCCATTCCATGTTCCCCTGTGCACCGGCGCGTGCCGGCATTCGCAAGGAATAACGACGGGGATTTTCGAATGTCAACAGGAGAATTCAGCTATCGCGGGCGAAGTCTCGATTCTGGCCTCCGAGTGCGGGGCCGTGCGCCCGGATTCACCTGAAACGAGTGCAACTCAGTGTGGCCGTACGCGCATTAATTGCCGATTGTGTGTAGACCGCCTCATAAGTCGCTACGCGGCGCTTAGTCATTGCCGCTCTGGACATTCTGGGCAACCAACCGATCGAGGTTTGCGATGACGCGTCCGAGCAACGCGACCAGTTGCCGGCCTTCGTCTTCGGAGAACCCCTCGAGAGCGTCCTCATTACCCTCGAAAAGGGTAGCGACGGCCTTCGGTAGCTTGCGATTTGCGGTCGCGGTGAGGGCGATAAGACTGCTTCGTCGATCGGTCGTATCCGGCGTTCGCTTGATCAGGCCGTCGCGCTCCATCCGGGCGAGCATCTGCGCCATCGGTGGTTGCTCTACGCGGGCGAAGCGAGCGAGGTCTCGCTGTGTATTCGCGACGCCCTCTTTGAGGGCTATCAGCACCGGCAGATGTCCTACGCCGAAACCGAGCGGCTTGAGTCGCGCCTCGCTCAAGCGGACGAATCCTCGGGCGGCCAGGCTGATCAGATGACCCGGTGTCGACAGTACGTCAGCGTCTTTCATGAGTCCTCTCAGGCCGGTTGCAGGCTGGATATATATGTGCATATATATATCACGTGCTCGGGTGTGGACGGGAGGATAACGTGGAACACGAGATCGCTTTGGTAGTGCGGCTCTACGAGGCTTTCAATGCCCGGGATATTCCTGCCGTTCTGGCGCACCTGACCGCGGACGTGGCGTGGGCCAACGGTATGGATGGTGGCTATGTCCACGGGCACGAAGGCCTTCGGGACTACTGGACGCGCCAGTGGGCGGTCGTGGATCCACATGTTGAACCGCTGCACTTCGATCGACACGACGACGCGACAATATCCGTCACGGTCTCACAAACGATTCGCGATCTCGACGGAAACCCCATCGTGGATGCGACGCATGGCTTGAAGGACAGATCCGTCGTGCACGTATTTCGCTTCCGTAGCGGTAAGGTGTGTCGGTTCGATATCGACGACAAGGCATAGGTCCGCTGGCTAACGCCCGAATCAGTCGCGGACGCGAGTCAGCGGTCAGAGCCGTCCTCGAGAAACTAACGAATTCTGCGCACGGTTGTGTCGACCGGGCCGTCGATCCAGTCCTCGTCTTCAGCCAGACGGCCAACGGTTCCGTTGCGTCAATGCGTAGCGCGCGAGGATTGCTTGATTTCAACGACATCGAGCACGTATTTGCCAGAATCGGCGGCCCGCTCTCTCACGGTGCCGACGACATCGACCTGAGTCGTGATAATGCAGGCGATGGGCGCCGTTACTGCTGCGCAGATTCTTTTCGTCCCTTCATAGAACGCGCTAACCGATGTCGAGTCAGCGTGGTTACCGATGTCGATCTGGCCATGTTGATTGGCACACGAGGAAAGACTCAGATATTCGTGGTCCGCCCCCTCCGCGAAGTAGCTGGCACCAAGCCTGAGGGCGCGTCCGCGATAGCTTTCTGGATGTTCGGCAACGCTGCAGAAAGGCACGGTTTCGACGGCGCCGATATCGGCACGCCCCTTCACCGGTGCGCAGCCGGCCAGCGCGCACGCAAGGAAGACCGTCACCGGCCCAAATGGCCGACACGCTGGAATCGCCGCTCTCATTCCATTCCCCTTTGCACCCACGTTGCGCGGGTGGTGGCGCAATCTAGAGCGGGGAGAAATCGCTTGTCAATCTCATAAATCCCTACCTTCCCTCCCGGCATCGCGGGCCTAGAACAATTCCCCCTGCGGCGAATGCACCCGCGGTGGCACGAACTTCGACGTGTCCAGCACCGTATCCCACGCACGATGCAGGCCAGCCTTGCGCACAGCCACCTGCACCCGCTTGCGGATGATGTCCGCGAACACACCCTGCCCGCGCATGCGCGTGGCGAAGTTGCTGTCGTAGTCCTTCCCGCCATTCATCTGCTGAATGAGGCTGATGATGTGCGCGGCGCGGTCGGGGTAGTGCAGCTCCAGCCATTCGCGGAAGAGTTGCTTCAGTTCGTGCGGCAGACGAATGCAGGTGTAGCCGATGGAGTTGGCGCCGTTCGCGCCCGCCTGCTCGATGATGGCTTCGAGGTCTTTTTCGTTGAGTGCGGGAATGATCGGCGCGACGAGCACGCCGACCGGCACGCCGGCGTTGGCGAGTGTCTCCACCGCTTTCATACGTCGATGTGGTGCGCTCGCGCGTGGCTCGAGTTTCGACGCGAGCTTGTTGTCCAGCGAGTTGATCGAGACGAAGACCTGCACGAGCTTGCGCTCGGCCATCGGCACGAGGATGTCGAGGTCGCGTTCGACCAGTGCGTTCTTGGTGACGATGGTGCACGGGTGGTTGCACTCGTTGAGCAACGCGAGCGCGGCGCGGGTGAGGCGCCAGCGTTTCTCGATCGGCTGGTAGGGATCGGTGTTGCTGCCGATGTTGATCGGCTTGCAGACGTAGCTGCGCCGGGAGAGTTCATCGCGCAGGATCGATTCGAGGTTCGTCTTGGCGAAGAGCTTCGTTTCGAAGTCCAGACCGGGGGAGAGGTTGAGGTACGCGTGCGACGGGCGGGCGTAGCAATAGATGCAGCCATGCTCGCAGCCGCGATAAGGGTTGGTGGCGTGGTCGAAGCCGATGTCGGGTGAGTCGTTGCGCGTGATGACACTGCGCGCCAGCTCCTCACGAACCTCGGTCGCGGGCCGGCGCTCGTCTTCCTCCCGGTGCCAGCCGTCGTCCACGGCCTGGTGGCGCGTGGATTCGAACCGGCCTTCGGGGTTGGAGGCGGCGCCGCGGCCTTTGTGCAGGCGGGTCATGGGGATCGCGTCGGACATCGTACAAATGTACGCAATGCGGGTCTCAGATTGCGCGATACCGGTCACGATGGGCGCTGCTTTGTCCCATTTACCGCCGAAGCAGACAAGGCAGGAGCCGGACCGAATGGTCCAATTCGGTTTCGTTTCTTCCCCCGAACCAAGGAGTTTCACTCATGTCTCGCTACCTTCTTCGTGCGGCGCTCGTGGCCGCCATGGCCGTGAGCCCGGCCGCCTTCGCCGCCGACAAACCCACCGTCGTTCTCGTTCACGGCGCGTTCGCCGACGGTTCCAGCTGGAACGGCGTCGTGGAGCGCCTGCAGAAGGACGGCTTCACCGTCGTGGCGCCGGCCAATCCGCTGCGTAGCGTGAAGGGCGATGCGGCCTACGTCGCCGACGTCGTGAAGAGCATCAATGGCCCGGTGGTGCTGGTGGGCCATTCGTACGGTGGCGCGGTGATCACGGAAGCGGCCGAAGGCGCGGCGAACGTGAAGTCGCTGGTTTACGTGTCGGCGTTCTCGCCGGACATCGGCGAGTCGTCGGCGACGCTTTCGGGCAAGTTCCCGGGTAGCACGCTGGGCCCCACGCTCGCACCGCCGGTGCCGCTCGCGGACGGCAACAAGGATCTGTACGTATCCCAGGACAAGTTCCCGGAGCAGTTCGCCGGTGACGTGCCGCGCGCGACGGCGGTGGTGATGGGTGCGGAGCAGCGTCCGATCACCGAGGCGGCGCTCAACGAGAAGGAAACCGCGGCCGCGTGGAAGCACATTCCGTCGTGGCACATCTACGGTTCGAAGGACAAGAACATCCCGCCGGCGTCGATGAAGTTCATGGCCGAGCGTGCGAAGTCGAAGCAGACCGTGGTGGTCGATGGGGCTTCGCATGTCGTGATGATTTCGCATCCGGATAAGGTCGCGAAGATCATCGAAGCGGCTGCCGGGGCGAAGTAATACCTGATTCCCTCACCGTTATCCCGGCGTACGCCGGGATCCACGGCGGGGTGTTCGGACTTGCGAGATTGCGCTTCGGTTCGTGCCTACGAGCGGGTGGTGTTGTCGCGCAGGTGGGGACCGAGGCCGTGGATCCCGGCGTACGCCGGGATGACGGTGGGGGGGGGCGGAGGGTTGCGCTTCGGTTCGTGCCTACGAGCGGGTGGTGTTGTCGCGCAGATGGGAACCGAGGCCGTGGATCCCGGCGTACGCCGGGATGACGGTGAGGGGGGCCACCATGTCGCCCCCTCTTCTTAATCCTGGATCGGAACGTCTTTCGTTTCTCTCAGGAAGAACAAGCCGATCACGAAAGTCATCACCGCGACGATCACCGGGTACCAGAGCCCGTAGTAGATGTCGCCTTTCCATGCCACGAGCATGAAGCCGATGGTCGGGACGAAGCCGCCGAACCAGCCGTTGCCGATGTGGTACGGAAGGCTCATCGACGTATAGCGGATGCGCGTGGGGAACATCTCCACGAGCCATGCCGCGATCGGGCCGTAGACCATGGTGACGTAGAGCACCAGGATCGCGAGCAACAGCACGAGCATCGGGTAGTTCGCCTGCGACGGGTCCGCCTTGTCCGGGTAGCCCGCGGCCTTCACCTGCGCGGCGACCTTCGCCGTGAATTCCTTGTTTTGTGCCGTGAATGCCGCCTTGTCGAGCTGGGCACCTTCGAACGAGTCGATGATTTCGTCGCCGATCTTCACCGTGGCCAGCGCGCCCGTCGGTGCGTCGGCATTGGTGTACGGAATGCCCTTTTTGGCGAGCACGCTCTTGGCCACGTCGCACGAGCTGGTGAACGTCTTCTTGCCGACCGGATCGAACTGGAACGAGCACGCGTTCGGATCGGCGGTGACGACCACCGGCGACGATGCCGCGGCGGCCTCGACGGCCGGGTTACCGAAGTGGGTAAGGCCCTTGAAGATAGGGAACATCGTCAGCGCGGCGATCAGGCAACCCGCGAGCACGATGGTCTTGCGCCCGATCTTGTCCGATAGCCAGCCGAAGAACACGAAAAACGGCGTGCCGATGAGCAGCGCGCCCGCGATCAGCAGGTTGGCCGTGGTGCCATCGATCTTCAGGCTCTGCGTCAGGAAGTACAGCGAGTAGAACTGGCCCGTGTACCAGACCACCGCCTGGCCTGCCGTGGCGCCGAGCAGCGCGAGGATCACGAGTTTCAGGTTCTTCCACTGGCCGAAGGCCTCGGTGAGTGGTGCCTTCGACTGTTTGCCCTCGGCCTTCATCTGCCGGAATACCGGCGACTCCTGCAGCTGCATGCGGATGTAGACGGACACACCGACGAGCACGGCGGAGATCAGGAACGGAATGCGCCAGCCCCAGGCTTCGAATGCTTCGGTGCCCATACCCAGTCGCGTGCCGAGAATCACCAGCAGCGAGAGGAACAGGCCGAACGTCGCCGTGATCTGGATGAAGCTCGTATACAGGCCACGCTTGCCCTGCGGCGCATGCTCGGCGACATACGTCGCCGCGCCACCGTATTCACCGCCGAGCGCCAGGCCCTGCAGCAGTCGCAGCAGGATAAGCAAGACGGGCGCGAGCACGCCCATCGTCGAATAGCCGGGCAACACGCCGACGAGGAACGTCGAGGTACCCATGATCACGATGGTGATGAGGAACGTGTACTTGCGTCCGATGAGGTCGCCCAGGCGACCGAACACGATCGCGCCAAACGGGCGCACCGCGAAACCGGCGGCGAAGGCGAGCAGCGCGAAGATGAACTGGCTCGTCTCGTTGAGGCCGGTGAAGAATTGCTTGCCGATGATCGCGGCGAGCGAGCCGTAGAGATAGAAGTCGTACCATTCGAACACCGTGCCCAGGCTGGATGCGAGGATCACGCGTCGGTGGCCGGTGCCGAGGTTGCCGTCGGCGCGCAGGCCGTCTGCGGTGGTTGCCATGAAAACTCTCCGTCAGAACTTGTAGAGGGCGTTGAGGGTGTACTCGTTGCCGGAGGTTCTCTGGCGGCCGAGACCGTTCGTGGTCGTCGAATCGAGCTTCGAATGGATCACTTCACCGCTGAAGTCGAAGGCGCCGACGCTGTACTGCAGGCTCAACGCCTGCTGGCGGTTCTTCAGCAGACCGGCCGCGTTGGGGGCGCGCCAGCGCAGCACATCGCCCTCGTCGAGCTTGCTGGCGGCGACGAATCCGAACACCGTCCAGTGCTTGTCGAACTTGTAGCCGAGCTGCAGCCAGCCGCCCTTGTCCTTGATGTCGCCGAACTGCGAGAGATTGCCGAAGATCTGGCCGATGGCGTTGCCCGTGTAGACGGCGCCCTTCACGATGAAATTGCCGGGCATCCACATGCCGCCCACTTCCACCGCGGTGCTCTTGATGTCGCTCTTGATCGGCGTGATCGTCTCGCCATCCACGCCGTGCAGATCCACGCGGCTGTAGTGGCCCGCGGCGAATACCTGCCAGTTCTTGCCCTTGGCGGTGATGCGCGCCTGGATCTGCGGCTTGAAGCCCGCGTTGCCGGCGGTGAGGTAGTTGGTGGTCAGGCCCGGGCCACTCCAGCTGCCTTCGTAGGCGCCAAGGTCGAAGCGCCACTTGACGCCTTCGGAGCCGTGGTTGAGTTCCTGCGTCCACACGATGCCGGGATAGCGCCAGCCGATCAGGCCGGTGCCGTAACCGAGCGGGAACGCGATGTGCGACAGCGATTGCGGCACATAGTCGAGCGGGAACAGCAGCTGCCACATCTGGCCGATGCGGAACGTGGTGCCCGTGTCGACGTTGGTGATGTCCATGTACGCCTGGCGCAGGCGCTGTGCCGGCTGCTGCTGGCTGTAGGCACCCGTGCCGTTGAATCCGCCGAAGAAGTCCATCTCGATACGGCCGGAACCGGCCCAGCTATCGTTGAACTTGCCGCCCGTGAAATCGAGCCAGAAGCGGGTGTTGCGCACGTCCACGCCGGTGATCGAGTTGGCGCGGCCGGTCGGGCCGGGGAGCGGGTACTCGGCGTTCTGGCCGTTGCCGTACTGGTAGTTCGCATCCTGCTTGAAGCCGCTGACGTTGATGAAGCCGTGCAGCGCGACGGAGACACCGGGCGCCGAGCTGAAGGTGGGCTTCGTGGGCACGGCGGCGACGGTCTTCTCGACCTTGGCCACCTTCTCGTCGGTCTGCTGGACCTGCGTCTGGGCGGCCTGTGCGGTCGCGGTGGCCTGCGTCGTGGCGGCCTTCTGCTCCTGGATCATCGCCTTCAGCTCGGCGAGCTGCTGCTCGAGCTGGTTGACCCGGGATTCGAGCTCGGCCTCGCGGCTGGCGGATTTCTTCGACTTCGACTGCGCATGGGCCACGTCTGGCAACGCGGCCATCGGCAGCATGAGGGCGCAGGCGACACTGAGGGCGATGGCCTTGCGGCCACCGGATCGGATCGTCTTCATCATGGTCTCCCCAACCATTGGCGGGTCGAGCATGTGACACGGCGTGGGGGCGTGCCATTCGCCAAAGGTCGAACCTCGACCAAAGTCGTAGCGGTATCGCAGCTTTATGTTGCGTCGCGAGGCTAAACTTCGGCCATAGCCCCACGCACCCTTTCGGCACCGCCGAAGCAACGTATCGCAGGAGCCAGCATGTCCGATCTACACCCGGTCGATCCGGCCTTCGCCGCCAAGGCGCGCATCCGGAAAGACGACTACCAGTCGATGTACGCGCGTTCCGTCCAGGATCCGGAGGGGTTCTGGAAGGACATGAGCGAGCGGGTGGACTGGATCGAGCCGCCCACGAAGATCAGGGACGTGTCGTTCGACCCGAACGACCTGCACATCCGCTGGTTCGAGGATGGCAAGCTCAACGTGGCGGCCAACTGCCTCGACCGCCACCTGGATACGCGCGGCGACAAGACCGCCATCATCTTCGAAGGCGACGACCCGGCCGAATCGCGCACGCTCACCTACCGCCAGTTGCACACCGAGGTATGCAAGTTCGCCAACACGCTGAAGAACCTTGGCATCGTCAAGGGCGACCGCGTGGTGATCTACCTGCCGATGATTCCCGAGGCCGCGGTGGCCATGCTGGCCTGCGCGCGCATCGGCGCCATCCATTCCGTGGTGTTCGGCGGGTTCTCGCCGGATTCGCTGGCCAGCCGCATCGGCGATTCGAAGGCCAAGCTCATCGTCACCGCCGACGAAGGCCTCCGTGGCGGCAAGAAGATTCCGCTGAAAGCCAATGTCGACGAATCGCTGAGCCGCCCGAATACGAACAGCGTGGAAACGGTGATCGTCGTGCGTCGCACCGGCGGCGCCATCCAGTTCCAGTCGCCGCGCGATCGCTGGTACCACACGCTGATGGAAGGTCAGTCGGTCGATTGCCTGCCGGAGCCGATGGGTGCGGAGGATCCGCTGTTCACGCTTTATACCTCCGGTTCGACGGGCCAGCCCAAGGGCGTGCTGCACACGAGCGGCGGTTATCTCGTCTATACCAGCCTCACGCACGAGCTGGCGTTCGACCTGCGCGAAGACGACATCTACTGGTGCACGGCCGACGTCGGCTGGATCACCGGGCATAGCTACGTCGTATACGGCCCGCTCGCGAACGGTTCGACCGTCGTCATGTTCGACGGCGTGCCGAACTATCCCGATTTCAGCCGCTTCTGGCAGGTGGTCGACAAGCACAAGGTCACGCTGTTCTACACCGCGCCCACGGCCATCCGCGCGTTGATGCGCGAAGGCGACGAGCCGGTGAAGAAGACCTCGCGCAAATCCCTGCGCGTGCTCGGCACCGTCGGCGAGCCGATCAATCCGGAAGCGTGGAACTGGTACTACCGCGTGGTGGGCGAAGAACGCTGCCCGGTGGTGGATACCTGGTGGCAGACGGAAACGGGTGGCTTCATGATCACGCCGTTGCCCGGCGCCATCGATCTGAAGCCGGGCTCGGCAACGCTGCCGTTCTTCGGCATCAAGCCGGCCATCGTCGACACGGACGGCAAGCCGCAGGAAGGCGCGTGCAGCGGCAACCTCGTCATCACCGATTCGTGGCCGGGCCAGATGCGCACGGTGTACGGCGACCACCAGCGTTTCATCGAAACCTATTTCAAGACCTACCCGGGTAACTACTTCACCGGTGATGGCGCGCGTCGCGACGAAGACGGTTACTACTGGATCACCGGACGCGTCGACGATGTGATCAACGTCTCCGGCCATCGCATCGGCACCGCCGAAGTCGAAAGCGCGCTGGTCGCGCACCCGAAGGTCGCCGAGGCCGCCGTCGTCGGCTGCCACCACGACATCAAGGGTCAGGGCATCTATGCGTTCGTGACGCTCAACGCCGGGGAGACGGGCAGCGACGAGCTGTGCAAGGAACTGATCGCGGGCGTGCGCAAGGAGATCGGCCCCATCGCGGCGCCGGATCACCTGCAGTGGGCGCCGGGTCTGCCGAAGACGCGCTCGGGCAAGATCATGCGCCGCATCCTGCGCAAGATCGCCGAGAACCAGCCCGACCAGCTTGGCGACGTTTCCACGCTCGCCGACCCGGGCGTGGTGAAGAACCTCGTGGAAGAGCGGTTGATCAAATAGCCCATGTCCGACGTCCTGATCGCCGATGACCATCCGTTGTTCCGCGACGCCCTGCAGCGCGCGGTGCTCACGGCGGTACCCGGCGCCACCGTGCACACGGCGGACAGCGTTCCCGCGCTGTTCGCCCTGATCGAAAGGCTGCCCGAGGCCGATCTGCTGCTGATGGACCTGCACATGCCGGGTGCGCGTGGCTATTCGGCGCTCGCGCATATTCGCGGGCAGTATCCGGGGCTGCCGACGATCGTCGTGTCGGGTCATGAAGAAGGGCAGATCGCCCGACGCGCACTGGCTCACGGCGCGTCGGCGTACATTCCGAAATCCGCGGCGGTCGAGCAGATCGTCGAGGCGGTCCGCACCGTGCTCGATGGCGATGTGTGGCTTCCTCACCAGCTGGTCGGCGGAACACTCGAGCTTCGCGCCGACGAGGCGGAGGTGGCGGCACGTGTCGCCTCGCTCACGCCGCAGCAGTTCCGCGTGCTGAACATGATTGCCGAAGGCTTGCTCAACAAGCAGATCGCGTACGACCTCGGTGTATCGGAGGCGACGGTCAAGGCGCACATGACGGCGATCATGCGCAAGCTGGGTGTATCGAACCGCACGCAGGTGGCGCTGGCCGCGAGTCATCTGGATGTGGAGAAGGAAGCGTTCCCGGGCGCGGCGGAAATCTGATCGGTTTCTTTGGTCGCCGATTTTTGTGGGAGCGCGCTTGCGCGCGAATGGGTGCTTGCCGCGAGCACCCATTCGCCCGCGAGCGGGCTTCCCACAAGAAGTCCGGGAAACGACAAATCACGCCGCGTGCGTCCCCGCACGCTTGGCGAGCGCGACCAGCAAAGCGCGAAGTGCGGCGGGCCGCACCGGCTTGTGCAGCACCGGATAGCCAAGCGTGCGTGCGCGTTGCTTCAGCTCGGTGCTGCCGTCGGCCGTGACCATCGCCGCGGGCGGCACAACGCCAAGCTTGTCGCCGAGCATCCGAAGGGCCTCGAAGCCGTCGATGCCATCGCCGAGATGGTAGTCGGCGAGAATCAGATCGACGTGTGTCGACGTGAGTACGTCGAACGCGGCATCCGTATCGAGCGCGACGCGACAATCGACACCCCATCGGCCGAGCAGCGCGCGCATGCCTTCGAGAATCGTCTCGTCGTTGTCGATGCAGAGCACGGTGAGAGGAAGCTGCTCGCCACCGGGGCGCACGACCGAGGCGGCGCGCTTGCGCGCGACGTTCTCCGCACGAGGCACGGTGATGCTGAAGCAGCTGCCGCGGCCGACATCGGAGCGTAGCGAGAGGCGATGCTCGAGAATGCCGGCCAGACGATCGCAGATGGAGAGGCCGAGTCCGAGACCCTTCTCTCCCCATGGCGACGGGCGATCCAGGCGCTGGAACTCGCCGAAGATGCGCGCCTGTTGTTCGTCCGCGATACCGGGGCCGGTGTCCCACACTTCGATGCGAACCTGGTCGCCGCGTCGCCGCACGCCGAGAACGACACCGCCGACGCGCGTGTAGCGCAACGCGTTGGAAAGGAAGTTCGCCACGATGCGCCGCAGAAGCTGCGCGTCGGAGAGAACGGACAACGACGTCGGCACCACGTGCAGTGTCAGTCCGCGTTGCTCGGCGACCACCGCGAACTGCTGGCGTAGCGAGTCGAAGAGGTCGGCGAGCGCGAATGGAATGACTTCCGGGCGATAGCTGCCGGCGTCGAGGCGCGAAACGTCGAGCAGTGCGTCGAGAAGATCTTCCGCGGCACGGAACGACGCATCGATGCGCTCGGCCAGCTGCGCGGCTTCGCTGTCCAGGCCGGGCTGCTGACGAAGCGCGGAAGTGAACAGACGGGCGGCGTTCAGCGGTTGCAGCAAGTCGTGGCTGGCGGCGGCAAGGAAGCGTGTCTTCGATGCGTTCGCGGCTTCGGCTTCGCGCCGCGCGATCGCCGTCGCGTTGAGCGCGTCCGAGAGTTCGGCGGTGCGATCCTCCACGCGCTGCTCGAGCGTTTCGTTCGCATCGATGAGCGCCTGCTCGACCGACTTGTAAGCGGTGACGTCGGTGAAGGTCGTGACGAAACCGCCACCGGGAAGCGCGCGGCCGCGCATCTCGATCACGGTACCGTCGGGGCGCACGCGCTGGAACACGTGTGGCGAGCCTGCGCGCATGTAGCGAATGCGTTTGGCGACGTGCTCGTCGACTTCGCCCGGTCCGCATTCGCCGTGCTTCGCGTTCCATCGAATGAGGTCGGCGACGGGAAGGCCGACGTACACCATGCCTTCCGGGTAATCGAACAGTTCGAGGTAGCGGCGGTTCCATGCGACGAGGCGCATGTCGCCGTCGACCACGCTGATGCCTTGCGACACGTTCTCCAGCGTGGTGGAGAGGAGTTCACGGTTGAAGCGTAGCTCCTGCGACGCTTCGTCCATCAGCGCCATGGCTTCGGCGATGTCGAGGCCCGTGCCGGAGAGCGCCCCCATCAGGATGCGACGCGCGCTTGCCGCGCCCACCGCGCTGGCGAGAAGGCGCTCGGTGAACTGAATGAGCGGCCGGTCGGCGGAATCGGTGGGGGAGAGCGTCACGCCGTGTCGCTGGCCGTACTCGTTGAATGCACGCACCGTCACGCGATCGCCGACGATGCGGCCCGCGATCGTGCCGAGGTCGCGCACGGTGACGCGGCCACGCCAGTCGCCCGCGCCGGTCGCGCTGCGAACGAAAGGATCCACGAAGAGCGCCGCGTGCAGACGCTCGGCCACGCTCGGCCGGAAACGCAGCGAGATGAAGACGAGACACCCGACGTTGAACAGCAGCGACCAGAACGTGCCGTGCGTGACCGGCTCCCATCCCGTGAGGTGGAAGAGTTCGGTCGGCTTGAGCCAGCCCAGGCCGAACGGGCCTTCGTTGATCCATCGCCCATGCAGCCACCCGGCGCGCGTCATCGCGGGAAGGAGCAGGGTGTAGCCCCAGACGACGAAGCCGGCGAGCAGACCGACGTAGACGCCGACACGGCTCGCGCCGCGCCAGTAGAGCGCGGAGACGATCGCCGGCGCGAACTGCGCCACGGCCGCGAAAGAGAGCAGCCCGGTCGCTGCCAGATTTTCGGCGTCGGCGATGATGCGGTAGTAGACGTAGGCGAGCGCCGCGAGCCCGACGATGGCGATGCGGCGGACGAGCAGCACGATGTTCGACAGATCGCCGCGTTGCTCGAGGTCGAGACGACGGATGCGCAGCAGCGTGGGCATCACGAGATCGTTGCTGATCATCGTCGCGAGCGCGACCGCGGCGACGATCACCATGCCGGTCGCGGCGGAGAAGCCACCGACGAAGGCGAGCAGCGCCATACCGCTGTCGCCGCGTGCGATCGGCAGGTTGAGCACCCATGCGTCGACGTGACCCTGTCGCACCAGCGGGATGCCCATGCCCGCGCTGACGATGGGCAGAACCGCCAGCGAGATAAGGATCATGTAGATCGGAAAGAGCCATCGCGCGCGATGAAGGTCGCGCGGGTCTTCGCATTCGACGACGCCGATCTGGAATTGACGCGGCAGGCAGAACATCGCGCAGAACGCGAGGAGTGTCTGCGCGACGAAACCGGGTGGCATGCTGCCCTTCTCGATCTGCAGCACCGGCGCGCGAATCGTTTCCGCGAGGCCGGGTCCGTGCAGGTAAGCGTAGACGCCGATCGCGACGAAGGCGAGCAGCTTCACCAGCGACTCGGCGGCCACGGCGAGCATCATGCCGTGATGATGTTCCGTGGCGTCGATGGTGCGCGTGCCGAAGAGGATCGCGAACACGGCGAGCAGGCCCGCGCACCACAGTGCGGTGTCGCCGAACCACCAGGCGGAGTTGCCGGCACCGAGCACGGCGAACGACATCGCCACCGCTTTGAACTGCAGCGCGATGTACGGAATGATCGCGACGACCGCGATCAGCGCGACGAGGGCGGCCAGGCCGTGCGACTTGCCGAAGCGCGCCGCGATGAAGTCGGCGATCGATGTGATGTTTCGTTCACGCGCGACGAGCACGAGGCGTTCGATGAGGCCGAAGCCGAGGACGAAGAGCAGCAGCGGGCCGAGATAGATCGGCAGGTAGGCGAGGCCGGAGACAGCGGCCGTTCCCACCGCGCCGTAGAACGTCCACGACGAGCAGTACACCGCCAGGGCAAGGCTGTAGACGAGCGGCCGGAGCTTGGGCTGGCGAGGGTAGAGCGGCCGGCGGTCGCCGACGTACGCGATCGCGAAGAGCATGCCCACGTAGAGCAGCGATACCAGCAGCAAGAGCCAGCCTGCGATCACGAGTCGGTGTTCCCCCTTTGGGCTTCGGGATCATTCTAGGGGGTGGGAGGTGTCGGCGTCCTTCGCCCGATGGCCCGCTGCCGCGGGTTCGCCGATGCGATCGGCTCCCACCCTCCGTCAGGTCGGCTACCGAAGGGTGGGAGCCGATCGCATCGGCGAACGTGAGCATGACGGGCGGGTGCTTCGGGGATTTGCTTCGACAGCCGGTTTGCCGTCAGCATGTTCACGATGACCCCATCCATCCCCGAACTGACCGACACCGAAATCCACATCTGGCGCAGCACCTGGTCGGGCGGTGCCGGCGAGACGGCGTTCGCGCGACTGATCGGCGCCTACGCCGGCGCCGACGCGCCGGCCATCGTGCGTGGCGAGCACGGCAAACCCCATCTGCCGCACCCGTTCGACACGCTCGGCTTCAACTGGAGTCATAGCGGCGAGCTCGCGCTTCTGGCGGTAGGCGTCGGGCCGCCGGGGTTCCAGCTAGGTATCGACGTGGAGACCGTGCGCCCACGCCCGCGCGCGCTCGAGCTATCACAGCGATTCTTCGCTGCCGATGAGACGGCCACGCTCGCAGGCCTCGAAGGCGATGCGCGGCTCGCCGCTTTCATCCGGCTCTGGACGGTAAAAGAAGCCGTGCTGAAGGCGCACGGGGGCGGGCTGTCGTACGGACTTCACCGTGCGTCGTTCGCACTCGATGGCGACGTTGCCACACCGCTCGCCTTCGACGGCGAGATCGCGCCGGCTTCCGCCTGGCAGGTGCATCCGCTCGACCTGGGTCCTGATGTCGTTTCGGCGGTCGCATGGCGCGGCGAGCCGCGGCGCGTCCGCGTCTTCACATTTGCACTTTGAACCTTTGGCCGCCGGGCCGTGTCTTAGTTCGTGTGTGTGGAGTGAGCCGTGGAGTGCGCCACAAGGACGTGGCGAGTTATGCTGGGACGACAGTCATTACGCACGTCGCAATGGTGGCGTGCGTTTTTTTATGGACAGTCGATGACCCTACTCAGCGTCAACCTCAACAAGATCGCCGTGCTACGCAACTCGCGTGGCGGCAACGAACCCGATATCGCCACCGCGGCGAACACGTGCATCGACGCCGGGTGCGGCGGCCTCACCGTTCATCCTCGCCCCGACATGCGACATGTCACGCCGGCGGATGTGCGCACGCTCGCCGGTCTGTTGCGTGGCCGCGTGGAATACAACATCGAAGGCAATCCCTTTGCTGGCCCGCGCGGGGCGTACCCCGGGCTGCTCGAGCTGTGCCGTGAAGTGCGTCCGACGCAGGTCACGCTCGTGCCCGACGGCGACGGTCAGATCACGTCCGATCACGGGTTCGATCTGACGAAGGACATCGAAACGCTGAAGCCCGTCGTGGCGGCATTCCGGGAAATCGGTTGCCGCGTGAGCGTGTTCGTCGATGCCGGTGGCGAGGGCTTCGACGCGGCGAAAGCGATCGGCGTTCAGCGCATCGAGCTCTATACCGGGCCCTATGCCGAGGCGTTCCACGACGGCGACGCGCGAAAGGAACTGGCGTCGTTCGCCGATACCGCGCAGCGCGCGCAGCAGGCGGGCCTCGCCGTGAACGCGGGGCACGATCTCAGCCAGGCGAACCTGGGCACGTTCAAGGCGGCGATTCCCGGGCTCGCCGAGGTGTCGATCGGACACGCGCTGATCGGCGAGGCGTTGTATCAGGGGCTCGCCAACACGGTCCGCGCGTATCTCGACATTCTTAAATAGCGGGCCCGGCACTACCGAAGGGTGGGAGCCGATCGTATCGGCGATCCCTGCGGAGCGAGGTGCGAATGGTGCGCTGGCTCCCGATGAGGCGTCTCGCGTCACCCGGAGTTGGCCCGCTGCCGCGGGTTCGCCGATACGATCGGCTCCCACCGGTCCACACCGGCGCATAAAAAAACCCCGCCGTGAGGCGGGGTTTTTGGTCTTACCGGACGACCGACAGATCAGTTGTTGACGAAACCGATCTTGGTCAGGCCCTGGCCCTTAGCGTCGGAAAGCACGCGTGCCACTGCCTCGTACTGAACCGCGTCATCCGCGTCGATCTGCAGTTCCGGCTGGTTCGACTGCTGGGCGATCACCGCGATCTGAGCCTTGAGGCCCAGTTCGTCGACCGGTGTGTCGTTCCAGTACAGCGAGCCATCCTGGCGGATCTGCAGCCGGACGGGATCCGGCGGATTCTCTGGGTTGACGATGTTCGGGTTCGGCTGCGGCAGATCGATCTTGATCTTATGCGACAGCATCGGAGCCGTGATCATGAAGATGATCAGGAGCACCAGCATCACGTCGACGAGCGGCGTGACGTTGATGTCCGACATCGGGCCACCGGAGTTGCCTGAGCTGAATGCCATGGTTCTTTACTCCTTGCCGGTCGACATGAAGCCGACGTGGACCATACCGGCATCCTTGGCATCGCCAAGGATCTTCTTCACCACGCGATATTCGGTGGTGCGATCGGCACGGATCTGGAGTTCCGGCTGCGGCGACTTCGCCGCCGCAACCGCGAACTGAGCCTTCAGTTCAGCCTCGCTGACTTCACCGTCATTGAGGAAGTACGTACCGTCCGGCTTGACCGCGAGATCCATCGGCTCGACCGGGGTGTCATCCTTAACGTTCGGATTAGCCTTCGGCAGATCGATCTGGACCTTATGGGACATCAGCGGTGCCGTGATCATGAAGATGATCAGCAGAACCAGCATCACGTCGACGAGCGGCGTGACGTTGATTTCCGACATCGGCCCACCGGAGTTGCCCCCGCTGCTCATAGCCATGGGTCAGTTCCTCTTACTTCTTGACGACGGCAACCGGAGCGGTGCCTTCGACGCGGGCGCCCGTGGCGAAGAAGTCGTGCAGGTCGTGCGCGAATTCGTCGAACTGGGCGTAGGTCAGGCGGTTCGAGCGCATGAAGAAGTTGTACGCGAGCACGGCCGGGATAGCGGTGAACAGACCGAACGCGGTCATGATCAGAGCTTCACCGACGGGGCCTGCGACCTTATCCATCGACGCGGAACCCGAAGCGGCGATACCGATCAGTGCGTGGTAGATACCCCACACCGTACCGAGAAGACCGATGAACGGAGCCGACGAACCGACCGTGGCGAGCAGGGTCAGGCCGCCTTCCAGACGCAGGCTCTCGCGAGCGACGGCCTGGCGCAGGGCGCGATCGATGAATTCCGAACGCGACAGCGACTCGGCGAGGCGACCGCCAGCAGCCTGCTGGTGGTGAGCGACGGCCGAAGCGGCATCGAGTGCGATCTTCGAGAACGGTTCGCCCTTCGGCTGCTCTTCGAGCATGCGAATGGCTTCCTGGGTCGACGACGTGTTCCAGAAGCCCTGGATCACCTTGTCGGCGCGCGAACGCACCAGGCTGTTACGGATGAAGTTGGCGACGATGAAGTACCACGAGAGCACGGACATCGCGACCAGCACCACGAACACAATCCAACCGAGGAAGTCGAAGTTGTGAATGAGGTGGTCGAAGCCCATCTGCTTCAGGGCGTCGGCATTCGAGTTCTGACCTGGATTAGCAGGCTGAGCGGAGGTGTCTTGCAACATAACGCTACCCTTGGGAAGTCAAGCGTGAACAGAGATGTAAGTAAGTGTGAGGACTAACTTACAGCTGATTTAGGTTGAACGTAACGGGGACACGTGCATAGCCTTCGACGGCCTGACCGCCTCGCTTGCCCGGGTTGAATCGCCAGTTCCTGGCCGCATCCTGCGCTGCCTTGTCCAGTTCGCGGAAACCGCTCGACTGGTCGACCTGGATGTCCTTCGGCGAACCGTCGACACCTACGAGGACCAGAAGTACCACCGTACCTTCATGCCGCTGGCGAACCGCCTGCGGCGGATACTTTGGCGGGTTGCGCTGACGGTACGACAGATTTTCGCTAGGCGCGATGTCGGCCGGCGGTGCTGGCGGCGCGGGAGGCGCCGGCGGCGGTGCAGGAACGGCATTCGTGCTCGCCTCTTCAACGGCCGGCGGCGGCGGAGCCGGCGGCGGCGGTGTCGGTGGCGGTTTCACCTGCTGAATGATTTTCGGCGGCGGCTGCTTAGGGGGTTCCGGCGGCGGCGGCGGAGGAGGCGGGGGCGGCGGCGGCGGTTCGATGAAGTCGACCTGTACCACCTTCTCTTTCTGCTTTTCCTGCGTCTTGGGCGGCGCCATAGGCGCGACCAGCAGCAGGAAGGCAAACGAGTGCAATGCGATGGCTACTGCCAACGCACTTGTGCGCCCCCAACTGAACGGCGCTTGGCCGGTTGATTCGTTACTTGAGGCCATCAGTCACTATCAAGAGCTAATCAAGCGGAAGTGAGCCCGCACTGCTCTTCCGGCGTTCGGCGGGTTGACAATGCCGAAAACGCAGGTTTCTGCAAGCGGAAAGATATGCAAGTTACACCAGCATATGGCGTTTGTATAGCACCTGAAGGGAAGATTTATGACGGGTCATAAACCTTACTTTCGGGGCTTTACAAGCGCTTACTTGCCAGTACCTGCGGTTTTCAACCAGGCGTTGGCCTTGGCAGACGTTTCAGGATCCTGCGCAGCCTTCTTCATGGCTTCGATGGCTCCCGGTTTGTTCTTCAGACCACGCTCGGCTTCCGCGAGCACCATGTAGGCTTGACCCTTATGTTGCACACCCTTGCTGATGGCATCCGTCGCTGACTTCTTCGCGGCGGAATACTGATTCTCCTGCAGCTGCACACGCGCGACCTTCAGCGCGGGCTCGCCGTTCGATGCGACCGCCGCGGCCTGCTGATAGGCGCCGAGTGCATTCTTCATGTCGTCGCCGGTGACGTACGAGTCGCCGAGCAGGTTGTAGTTCTCGCCCGTCTTCTGGACCACACCCTTGTCGAAGCCTTCCTTCAGCACGGCGGCGGCCTTGGCGGCATTCGCTGCCTGGCGCTCGGTGTGCTCCTGGCCGTCGATCAGGTAGACCTTGGTGAGGTTGACGTACTGCTTCTCGTCCTTGAAGGCGCCGGCGCTGCGCGCCTTCTCGAGCAGCTGGATCGCTTCCGGATACTTCTGTGCCTGGATCAGCGACGACGCGGCGTTGTTGAGCGTGGTCGCGTCGTTCGGATTCTTGGCGAGCGCTTCCGTCGCGAGCGCGGCGGCCTTGTCACCCTGGCCCGTCTCCGAATAGCTGGCGGCGAGGATCTGGTCCCACGAACCCTGCGGCTTCGCGTCCGGCATCGACTTCGCCTTGGTGATGGCGGCGATCGCTTCCGGATACTTCTCGAGGCGGTAATCGATGTTGCCTTCGAGACCGTAGGAATCGGCGGTTTCCTTCTTGCCTTCGGCGCGCCATTCCTGCAGCGACTGCAGGGCCGGTGCGTACTGTTCGTCGGCGACGAGGAACTGCGTGTACATGTACTTCAGCTGGAAGTAGGTGTCGTTCGGCATCACGCCGATGTCGAGCGCCTTCTTCAAGTCGACCAGCGCGCCCTTGACGTCGCCGTCGTTGTACTTGAGGTTCGCGATGCCCTGGAGGGCGAGCGCCTGCGCGTACTTGCTGCTGGTGCCCGAGCCATCGGCGATCGGCGTGAGGATCTGGAGGGCCTTGTCCTTCTCGCCGTTGTTGGCGGCGTCGAGACCTTCCTGGATGGCCTTCTGGTCCTTCTCGCTCTTCAGGTCGAGCTTCGGTTCCGAACGCGTGGCGTTCGGGTACAGGGCTTCCTTCTTGGGCTCGTCTTTCTTGCTGTCACGCGCGGATGCCGCGCCGGTGACGAGGGAAAGCGCGATGGCCGTTGCGAGCGCGAACTTCGAGAAGGAACCCTGTTTCATTGACTCACCTCTGTTGTAGGAGTCGGCGCACATGGCGGCTCTCCGGGGGACTACAGAGGTTAACCCGATTCGATTCCTAAGAACAAGTCGCAGCGCAAGAAAAAAAAACAACCAAAACAATGACTTGTTATAAGAATGTTTGTACTGACGGTTTTATGGGCCAAGGGTTGGCTTGAAAACGCCGTTTTTGTCCACGCCGCGATGGATCGTGACAGACGGCAAAAAAAGGCCCGGTCGTCGCCGACCGGGCCTTCGATTTACCACCATACGGACGCGTATGCGTCAGATATCGAGGTTGGCCACCTTCAGCGCGTTCGCCTCGATGAAATCGCGACGCGGCTCGACGGCCTCGCCCATCAGCATGGAGAACATCTGGTCGGCGGCAACGGCGTCTTCGATGCCCACCTGCAGCATGCGACGGGTCTCCGGATTGACCGTGGTTTCCCACAGCTGCTCCGGGTTCATTTCGCCCAGACCCTTGAATCGCTGGATCGTACGGCCCTTCTTGGCTTCGTCGAGCAGCCAGTTGCGCACTTCGGCGAAGCTGAGGACGCCACGCGACGCGTTACCGCGGCGGACCACGGCGCCCGGCTGCAGACCCAGCTGCGAAAGCTGTTGCGAGATCGACTGGATGGCGCGGTATTCGATACCCGCGAAAAACGCCTGCGGCATGATCCACGTGTGGCTGAGACCATGCTGCATGCGCTCGATCTCGATCGCCGCACCCTGCTCGTTCAGCGCCGGACGGAAGCGAAGCGCATACGTCGGCTTGCCGAGGCCACTGGCGCTGAGTCGGCTGGCGAGCTCGTCGAGCCAGGCCTGCATGCCGGCGGCGTCCGACCAGAGGCGTTCTGCCATCGGCGCGTGTTCGATCATGGCCGTGAGCGCCGCGACGTCGAAGCGGTGGCTGAGGCGGGCGATCTGGTCGAGCGAGCTCTGGTAATCGCGCAGCAGCTTCTCGAGCGTGGCGCCATCGATGCCCGGTGCACCGTCTTCCGGCATCAGCGAGGCGTTGTCGACGGCGCTGGAGATCAGGTACTCGTTAAGGACGGCGTCGTCCTTGATGTACATCTCCTGCTTGCCCTGCTTCACCTTGTACAGCGGCGGCAGGCCGATGTAGACGTGACCGCGCTCGATCAGCTCCGGCATCTGCCGGTAGAAGAAGGTGAGCAGCAGCGTGCGGATGTGGGAGCCGTCGACGTCCGCGTCGGTCATGATGATGATGCGGTGGTAGCGGAGTTTGTCCGGGTTGTATTCCTCCTTGCCGATGCCCGTGCCAAGCGCGGTGATCAGCGTGCCGACTTCGGCGGAGGAGATCATCTTGTCGAAGCGGGCCTTCTCGACGTTGAGGATCTTGCCCTTTAGCGGCAGCACGGCCTGCGTGCGGCGGTTGCGCCCCTGCTTGGCCGAACCGCCTGCGGAGTCACCCTCGACCAGGAACAGTTCGGACAGGGCCGGATCCTTTTCCTGGCAGTCGGCGAGCTTGCCGGGCAGGCCCGCGATGTCCAGTGCACCCTTACGGCGCGTCATTTCACGGGCTTTGCGCGCCGCCTCGCGGGCGCGCGCGGCGTCCACCGCCTTGGACGCGATGTTCTTCGCCTCGGCCGGATGCTCCAGGAGGAAGTCGGCCAGCCTGTCGTTGACGACCTGCTCCACCGCCGTCTTGACCTCGCTGGAAACCAGCTTGTCCTTGGTCTGCGACGAGAACTTCGGATCGGGCACCTTCACCGAGAGCACGGCGATCATGCCTTCGCGCATATCGTCGCCCGACAGGCCGACCTTGGCGTTCTTCGCCAGGCCTTCCTTCTCGATGTAGCTCTGCAGGGTGCGCGTCAGGGCCGCACGGAAGCCGGTCAGGTGGGTGCCGCCGTCGCGCTGGGGGATGTTGTTGGTGAAGCAGAACATCGTTTCCTGGTACGCGTCCGTCCACTGCATCGCCACTTCCACCGTGATGCCATCGGTCTGGGAGCTGAAGCTGATGACATTCGGGTGCAGCGCGGTTTTCAGCTGCGCCAGATGCTGCACGAACGACTTGATGCCACCTTCGTACGCGAAGATGTCCTTGCGATCGTTGCGCTCGTCGACGAGTTCGATGGTGACGCCCGAGTTGAGGAACGCCAGCTCGCGCAGGCGCTTCGCCAGGATGTCGTAGTGGAACTCGATGTTGTTGGTGAACGTGGCCGGGCTGGGCAGGAAGCGCACCATGGTGCCGCGACGGTTCGTGTCGGCGCCGGCGGCGATCGGTGCGACCGGCTCGCCGTGGGCGTATTCCTGGCGGTATTCCTTGCCATCGCGCCAGATCGTGAGCCAGAGCTTCTCGCTGAGGGCGTTCACCACAGAGACGCCGACGCCGTGCAGGCCGCCGGACACCTTGTAGGAATTGGCGTCGAACTTGCCGCCGGCGTGAAGCACGGTCATGACGACTTCGGCGGTGGACCTGCCCTCTTCCGGATGCGTGTCGACCGGGATACCGCGGCCGTTGTCGGCCACGCTGGCCGAACCGTCCTGATGGATGGTCACGGTCACGTAGTCGCAATAGCCGGCCAGGGCTTCGTCGATGGCGTTATCGACGACTTCGAACACCATGTGGTGCAGGCCCGTACCGTCGTCGGTATCGCCGATGTACATACCGGGGCGCTTACGGACGGCCTCGAGGCCCTTCAGGACCTTGATGCTGCCAGAGTCGTAGGCGTTCGAATTCGTCGGATCGAGAGGTTCGTTCATGCGATGCCTGGTGATGGCGCCAGAGAGCGGCCCCGATGCGGCGCGGAAGCTTCGGGACAGTCGGTCGATTATAGCAAAGCCGTGACCGAACCCTGTTCCACGTGGAACACAGTCACCGGCTGCTCGACGAGGGCGGATGGGATCTCCGTTCCCGTGACGAAGACCTGGACGTCGCGGCCCAGAAGCTGCGCGACAACCCATTCTTGATGGGTGCGATCTAGCTCGGATGCAAGGTCGTCCAGGCAGACGACGGGCCATTCGCCACGGATTTCGGCGTGCAGGGACGCTTGTCCGAGCAGGCAGGCCAGCGCGCACAGCTTTTCCTGTCCGCGGGACAGATGTTCCCGCAGCGGAGCGTGCTCGAAGGCGATGGTGAAGTCCGCCCGGTGCGGGCCCACCGTGGTGTGCCCTCGTCCCAGATCCCGAAGGCGGCGCTCGGCAAGCGTGGCCGCCAGATCCGCCACGTCGTCCCAGCCGGGCTTATAGCGAACGGTGAATTCGCCCAGTTCGGGAAGCACGTTGGCCATGAAGGCGCGGACATGGGGCATAAGCCGTTCAAGGTAGCCGCGGCGAAAGGCCGTGATCGCCTCGCCTGATAGGCTCAATTCGGCTTCCCAAGGGGCCAGGAGTTCCAGATCGAGGTTTCCACCCACCCGAAGTGCCGCATTCCGCTGTTTCAGGGCCCTTTGATACCGACGCCACTGATTCACGAAGGCGTGTTCCACGTGGAACAAACCCCAATCGAGGAATCGTCGGCGCTCGTCTGACGGCCCCGCGATCAGATCGTGGGAGCCGGGCTCGAAGCAGACCACGGCACACTCCTGGACCAGCGCACCCAACGACGCCGCGCTATCCCCGTCCACCCTCGCCTGCCACCGCCCGCTCTCGCGCCCAAGCCCCAGACGCCGCACCCGGTCGTCGGCCGTGCGTACCTCTGCAAACACCGAGAGCGCCGAGGCGCCCCGCTTCAGAAGCACATCCCGCGATCCCGCCCGGAAAGAACGGCCATGGGAAAGCAGGTACGCCGCCTCGAGCACGCTGGTCTTGCCGGCGCCATTGGGACCGACGAACACGTTGATCCCGCCCGCCGGTGTCAGTGAAACACCATCCAGGCAACGCAATCCGCTAATCCGCAACGACTCGAACTTCATCCCGCCCTTTTCCCTGTTCCATAACGAACGACGCCGGGGTGTCGAAGACATCCCCGGCGTCGTGGCCGAACTCTAACGCGACAGGCGTCAGAGGCGAAGCGGCATCACTACGTGACGGGCCTCGTCGTTACCTTCCTCCTGCAGGAGGCAGCTCGACTGGGCGTCGCGAAGGTTGATCCGCACCTTGTCGCCGCGCAGCGCACCGAGCGCATCCAGCAGATATCCCACGTTGAAACCGACGGCGAGATCGTCGACCACCGTCTCGGCTTCCACTTCTTCCTGCGCTTCTTCCTGCTCCGGATTGTGGGCCACGATCTTGATATGGCCCGGCGTCAGTTCGAGCTTCACGCCGCGGTACTTTTCGTTCGAAAGAATCGCGGCGCGCTGCAGGGCGCTGCGCAGCACGTCGCGTTCGATCGTGGCCGACTTGTCGGCGCCGAGCGGAATCACCGCTTCGTAGTCCGGGAAACGGCCGTCGATCAGCTTCGAGGTGAAAACCACCCCACCGCGGCGCACGCGCAGGTGGTTACGACCGAACTCCAGCTCCACCGATCCTTCGCCCGATTCGAACAGGCCGATCAGCTCGTTCACACCCTTACGCGGGATGATGATCTGGCGACGCGCCGAAACCGAGCTTTCCAGCTTGGTTTCCTTCAGCGCCAGGCGATGGCCGTCGGTGGCCACGCAGCGCAGCGTGTGTTCCTGCAGATCCAGCAGCATGCCGTTGAGGTAGTAGCGGACATCCTGGTTCGCCATGGCGAAGGCCGTGCGGTCCATGAGATCGCGCAGGACTTCCTCCGGCAACGTCACGCGTTCGACCAGCTCGATCTCGTCGATCGTCGGGAACTCCGTGGCCGGCAGCGTGGCCAGCGTGAAGCGGCTGCGGCCGGCGTTGAGCGCCACGCGCTCGCCATTCAACTTCAGGTCGATCTTCGCGCCGTCGGGCAGCGCACGAACGATGTCGAACAGCTTGCGCGCCGGAATCGTGATTTCGCCTTCCTGCACGCCGTCGGCGGCGGTGGTGGCGATCATCTCGACTTCGAGATCGGTACCCGTGAACGAAACCTCGCTACCGGAGGCGCGAACCAGAAGGTTGGCCAACACGGGCAGCGTCTGGCGGCGTTCGACGACACCCACCACTTGCTGCAGGGGTTTGAGCAGTACTTCCCTCTGGATGCTGAATTGCATGCGTCCCCTACTCCTGCTTTTAGTTTTTAAGATTTATTTAGTGGTTGTAGTTAGGCCGGTGGATATCTTGAAAAGTCTGAAATCGTATTGAAATTCAGATATTTGCAATTTGATATCGACTGGCCTTCACGTGCGGTTTCGTGTGGGTGTCTTGTGGATAACTTCGAGCCTCAAAATCATCCTCTGTCCATCCACCTATTATCCACAGCTTCTCAGCCCGTCAATATCCGGATGAGCTGTTCCCAGTCCTGGCGCATGCGCACGTCTTTTTCGCAGAATCCGCGGATCGTGCGGCACGCGTGCAGCACCGTCGTGTGGTCCCTGCCCCCGAAGGCCTCTCCGATCTCCGGCAGGCTGTGTTCCGTCAGTTCCTTGGACAGGGCCATGGCTACCTGACGGGGACGCGCCAGCGAGCGCACACGGCGCTTGGAGAGCAGGTCGGACAGGCGCACCTGGTAGTAGTCGGCCACCGTCTTCTGGATGTTGGGGACGGTGACGGCCTGCGCATGCGTATTGAGGAGGTCGCGGAGCGTTTCTTCGGCGAAGTCCGTCGTGATGGGCTTGCGGTAGAAGTTCGCCCGCGCCGCCAGCGTGTTGAGCGCGCCTTCGAGGTCGCGCACGTTGGAGCGGATGCGCTTGGCCAGCAGCATCGCGACGTCCTCGGACACTTCCATCTCCTTCTCCGCCGCCTTGGAGAGCAGGATGGCGGCGCGCGTCTCGAAGTCCGGCGGCTCGATCGCCACGGAAAGACCCCAGCCGAGGCGCGACTTGAGGCGTGGCTCGAGCTTGTCGAGCTCCTTCGGATAACGGTCGCACGTGAGGATGATCTGCTGCTTCGCTTCGAACAGCGCGTTGAACGTATGGAAGAACTCTTCCTGCGTCGTGTCCTTGCCGGCGAAGAACTGGATATCGTCGATCAGCAGCGCGTCGACCGAACGGAAGCGCCGCTTGAAGTCGTCCATGTTCTTCTGCTGCAGCGCTTTCACCATGCCGCTGACGAACTGCTCCGAGCGCAGGTAGAGCACCTTCGCACCGGGGTTGTTCTGCATCAGCATGTTGCCGGCCGCGTGCATGAGATGGGTCTTACCGAGGCCCGTGCCGCCGTACAGCAGCAGCGGGTTGTACGCGCGGCCCGGGTTCATCGCGACCTGCATCGCCGCGGCCTTGCCGAGCTGGTTCGATTTGCCTTCGACGAAGGTTTCGAACGTGTAGTGCGGATCGAGGTTGTGCACGTGCGGCGGTTCGGGCGCGGCTTCGGCCATGCGCGGCGCGGCATGGGTCGCCGGCGGCGCCACCGACGACGCCGGCCGTGCCGGTGCGGGACGCGAGGCAGACGAGCCGACTTCCAGCCGCACGGGCAGGGCGCGGCCGGTCAGGTGTTCGACGATCGACTGGATCTTGCCCAGGTACTGTTCGCGGACGGTGTCCAGCGAATACGGATTAGGCGCATACAGGTAAAGTCCGGTCGCATCCTCCCTGGCCTGCAATGGCATCAGCCAGGTATGGACGTCTTCGGACGTTAATTCGCCTTCAAGACGCTCGAGACAGCGCCTCCAGAGATCACTCATCGGGTATTCTTGCCACAGAAGAGGCGCGTGCGCGCGGGGTGGACGACGAAGTCTACCAGCCTTCCGCCCCCGGCCCCGGTTCGTCGCCTTCACCTGCGACGCTTTAGCCCGTTGTCCAAGCGGTTGACAGTCCTACGGAATGTCACGCATACTCTCGGGCCTTTTTCCATCTTCACCCGGACGTTGACGCCATGAAGCGTACTTACCAGCCCAGCAAGCTCAAGCGTGCACGCACGCACGGCTTCCGCGCCCGCATGGCCACCGCCGACGGTCGCAAGATCCTGAACGCTCGTCGCGCGAAGGGTCGCAAGCGCCTGATCCCGTAAGCGGTTCGCCGGTCGTGCGTGCCGCAGCCATGCCGCGCGATGCGCGGATACGCCGCGCCGCCGACTTTGCCGCCTTGCGCACAGTCAGCGGTCGCCTCGGCGGCCGCTGTTTTCTTTTGCGTTTCGGAAACAACGACGGAGACACCGCCCGGCTCGGCCTGGCCATCTCCAAGCGTTGCTCCAAACGCGCGGTCGACCGCAACCGGATCAAGCGCCTGGCGCGTGAGGCTTTTCGCCGTGCCCGCCCCTCGCTTCCCCATGTGGACATCCTGGTCATGGCCCGCGACACAGCGGTGAACGAGACCGGCGCAACGCTGCTCGCCGAGCTCGATGCCCTGCTTCGCCGTATCCGGCCGTTGAAGCGCGAGGGTGCCGACGGCACAATCGCGCGTTGACCTCGTCGTTCTTCCCGCCTTTCCCGGCCACGCGGCCGGGGCGCCATTCGGATCTGGCCTAAGCAATGAATCAAACGCGCACGCTTCTCTTCTTCGCGCTCATGTTCGTGGCGTACCTGCTGTGGACCGAATGGGAGAAGGACTACGGCCCGCAGCCGGCAGCTCCCACGCCCGCCGCGCAGACCGACGCCGCCAAGCCGAACGCCGATGCCAGCATCCCCGGCGCCGCCACGCCGGCCAGCGTGCCGGTCGAAGGTGCCGCCGCCGCGACCGCGACGGAAGGCAAGGGCGAACTGGTCACGCTGTCGAACGACGTGCTCCGCCTGACGATCGACACGCGCGGCGGCAGCATCGTCCGCTCGGAAATGCTCGCCTACCCGGCCGACCCCGCCACCAAGAAGAACCCGACCCCGCCGCCGGCGCGCCTGCTCGACGACAGCGCGACGCACTTCTTCGCGGCGCAGGACGGGCTGGTCAGCAACACCGGCGCCGCACCCGACCACCGCGCGCTGTTCAAGGCCGAGAAGACGAGCGCCACGATCGCCGACGGTGAGAAGTCGGTCAGCATCGACCTGACGTGGGCCGATGCTTCCGGCGTGAAGGTCATCAAGCGTTACACGCTGAAGCGTACGGACTACGTCGTCGACCTCGACCAGCGTGTCGAGAACGGCTCGTCCACGGCGTGGACGGGTAACGCTTATCAGCAGCTGCAGCGTGAGCCGGCCGCCAAGGTCAACTGGTTCAAGGCGTACACCGATCCGGCGCAGCACAGTTTCTTCGGTGCGGCGTGGTACAGCCCCGAGAACAAGTTCGAATCGCTGCCCTTCGCCGACTTCGCGAAGAAGCCGCTCAACCGCCAGATCAGCGGCGGCTGGGTCAGCATGCAGCAGCACTACTTCTTCGTGGCCTGGATTCCGCCGGCCGCGGAAAGCGTGACCTACAGCAGCACGATCGTCGATCCGAACTCCGCCACGCCGCGTTACCTGGTGCGTGCGTTCGGCCCGGCCATCAACGTGGCACCGGGTCAGTCGGTCGACAGCGTCGCGCGTCTGTACATCGGTCCGAAGCTGCAGGGCACGCTCGACGCGATCGCCCCGGGTCTCGAGCTCACCAGCAACTACGGCTGGCTGACGATCATCGCGCAGCCGCTGCACTGGCTGCTCTCCCAGCTGCACGCGATCAGCGGCAACTGGGGCGTGGCGATCATCCTGCTCGTGCTGCTCATCAAGGCCGCGCTGTTCAAGCTCACCGACGCGCAGTTCCGTTCGGGCGCGCGCATGCGCAAGCTGCAGCCGCGCGTCGCCGCGCTCAAGGAGCGTTACGGCGACGATCGCATGAAGATGCAGCAGGCGATGATGGAGCTGTACAAGAAGGAGAAGGTCAACCCGATGGCAGGTTGCCTGCCCATCCTGATCACCTTCCCCATCTTCATCGGCCTGCTCCGCGTGCTGTCGGAATCCATCGAACTGCGCCAGGCGCCGTTCTTCGGCTGGATCCACGACCTGTCGGCACCGGATCCGTTCTACGTGCTGCCGGTGCTCTACTTCCTGGTCACGCTGCTCACCCAGCGCATGATGCCGACCGCGGGCATGGATCCGACCCAGGCCAAGATGATGAAGGTGATGCCACTGATCTTCGGTGTCTTCTTCGCCTTCTTCCCGTCCGGCCTCGTGCTGTACTGGACGGTCAACGGCGGCGCCAGCCTGCTGCAGCAGTGGTGGATCAACCGCAGCGTCGATCAGGCCGACCTCAAGGCCAAGACGGCTTAAATCACCGGGCGGCGCGTCGAAAGACGCGCCGCTTCGCTATGCAAGGTTCGATATGACCCACGGCGACGACACCATCGCGGCCATCGCCACCGGCGCCGGCGCGGCCGGCGTCGGCGCCGTTCGTGTTTCCGGACCCAAGGCACCCGAGATCGCGCGCGCGTTTCTCGGGCGCGAACCCGTACCGCGGCACGCGCACTTCGCCGCGTTCCGCGATCGCGACGGCGAGCTGATCGATCGCGGCATCCTGCTCAGTTTTCCCGCACCCGCGTCGTATACGGGCGAACACGTCCTCGAGCTGCAAGGCCATGGCAGCGCGGTACTGCTCGATGCCCTGCTTCGTCGCACGATCGAACTCGGCGCGCGTCTTGCGCGTGCCGGCGAATTCACCGAGCGCGCGTTCCTCAACGGCAAGCTCGATCTCGCGCAGGCGGAGGCGGTTGCCGATGTCGTCGCCGCCACCTCCGAGGCCGGCGCACGCGCGGCGTTGCGTTCGATGGAAGGCGTGTTCTCCGCGCGTGTCGACGCACTGCTCGCCGAACTCATCGCGTTGCGCGTGCACGTCGAAGCGGCCATCGACTTTCCCGAAGAAGAAATCGACTTCCTCGCCGATCCCGTCATCGGTGCGAATCTCGCCGCGCTGAGTGCGAACCTCGATGCGCTCCTCGTCGAAACACGTCGCGGCGTTCGCCTCAACGACGGCATCGCTGTCGCCATCGTCGGCCGGCCCAACGCCGGCAAGTCGAGTCTGCTCAACGCGCTGGCCGGGCAGGAACGCGCGATCGTCACCGATATCCCCGGCACCACGCGCGACGTGCTGCGCGAATCGGTGACGATCGATGGCGCGACGCTCGAGCTCGCGGATACCGCCGGACTTCGCGAGTCGGACGACATCGTGGAACGCGAAGGCATCCGCCGCGCGCGTGCGCAGCTCGAACGGTGCGATGTCGCGCTGCTCGTTACCGATGCCGAGCATGCGCGCGACGATCTCATGTTCTTCGCGGGTACACCGACGCATGCGACCCGCATCGTCGTCATCAACAAGATCGACCTCGCGCACGTCGATGCGCATCGCGAACGTCGCGACGATCACGACACGTTGTGGCTATCCGCACGCACGGGCGAAGGCCTCGACGCGTTGCGCCGGATGCTTCGGGATCTCGCGACCGCCGGGGCCGGCGATGGTGCGTTCAGTGCGCGCCGTCGTCATGTCGTCGCGCTCGAAGCGGTTCGCGATCACCTCGATCGCACCGCGGTGGCGTTGCACGAGCATCGTGCAGGGGAACTGGCGGCGGAAGAACTGCGTCAGGCGCAGCAGGCGCTGGGCGAAGTCACCGGTACCTATTCGTCGGACGATCTGCTTGGCGCGATCTTCAGTTCGTTCTGCATCGGGAAATAAGGCCGACTGGCCCGCTGACGCGGGTTCGCCGATACGATCGGCTCCCACCCCTTCGGTAGGGACGACGCTGCGAGCGGGCCCGCTACCGCGGGATCGCCAGCAGGCTGGCTCCCACCAGCTCCGGTCAACTCTCCGGTCACCTGCCCGGTGGGAGCCAGCCTGCTGGCGATTCACGCTCGCGAGTGCATGGCTAACGAAGGGGTGGGAGCCGATCGCATCGGCGATTCATGCCGCGAAAGTTCAGCAGCTTTCGACAGCCACCGACGACCGACGACCATCCATCGCGATCGACGCGGCCCAGATCGCCAGGCCACCGAGCGCCAGCAGCGCGCCGACCCAACCCGGCGATGTCCAGCCATAGGCGTGCGCGATGGCGAGGCCACCGAGAAACGGGCCGAGCGCGTTCGCGGTGTTGAACGCCGAATGGTTGAGCGACGCGGCAAGGCCTTGCGCATCGCCGGCGACATCCATCAGTCGTGTCTGCAACACCGTACCGAGTGCACCGCCGATGCCGATGAAGAACACATCGATCGCGAGCGTCCACACGTTGCCCGCGGCGAACGGGAACAGCGCCAGCGTGACCGCGCTCCACAGCAGCAGGCCACCCGCGGTCGGCATCAACGCACGATCCGCGAACGCGGGCACGATCATGTTGCCGGCGGTGAGGCCGACACCGAAGATGCCGATGATCCACGGCACCGTGTGCAGCGGCATGTGCGTCACGGCGATGAGGATGTCCGCGAGATACGTGTAGACGGCGAACATGCCACCGAATCCGATCGCACCGATGGCGAGCGTGAACCACACCTGCGAACGCTTCAGCGCACCGAGCTCGCGCAGCGGGCTGGCGTCCTTGTCGGCGGGCACTTCGGGGGCGTACACCGCCACCGCGGTCATCGTCGCGACGCCGAGCACGGCGACCAGCGCGAACGCCCAGCGCCAGCCGACCGCCTGGCCGAGCCAGCTCGCCAGCGGAACACCCACCACGGTCGCGAACGTCAGGCCGAGAAACATCTGGCCGACCGCGCGTGTGCGCCGGTTCGGCGGAACGAGCGACGAGGCGACGAGCGCGGCGACACCGAAATACGCCCCGTGCGGCAGGCCGGCGAGGAACCGGAACACCAGCATCCAGTGGTAGTTCGGCGACAGGCCGGTGAGGCCGTTGAATACCGTGAACATCGCCATGAGGAGGATCAGCAGGCGACGTCGCGGCACGCGCGCGCCCAGCACCGTCATGATCGGCGCACCCACGACGACACCCAGCGCGTACGCGCTGATGGCGTGGCCGGCGGTCGGCGCGTCGATGCCGAGGCCCTGAGCGAAGAGCGGCAGCATGCTCATCGAGGCGAATTCGGTGGTTCCGATCGCGAAGCCGCCGATGGCCAGGGCGAGGATCACCAGGCCGACGTGGGGAGCGCGAACGGGCGGCGTGCCCATGGCGGGCGCGGGGGCGTGAGAGGACATGGGCGAGACTCGGGACGGTGGGGTGCGGTGTTGGTGCGCCGCAGCATGCGGTCAGGATACGCCCGTAACGCGCTTGTTGCCATGTCGAGGTCTGGCCCGTTGTCGCGGGTTCGCCGATGCGATCGGCTCCCACCCGTTCGGTAGCAGGGCTTCTCCCTGGCTCCAACCGGTTGGCCGAGACGCATCGACCGAAGGGGTGGGAGCCGATCGTATCGGCGAATGGCGCCGGAGGGCGCGAGAAATCAGCCGGTCGCCTCGTCCCGCACGAACTCGATGAATGCCCGGAGCGCCGAGGTCACCCGACGCTGCCTTGGGTAATAAAGAACGAAGCCGGGATACGGCGGGCACCAGTCCTCCAGCACCTTCACCAGTTTGCCGGCGGCTACGAGTGCGGTGACCTGCTCTTCCAGCACCAGAGTGAAGCCGATACCGGCAAGTGCCGCGTCGAGTGCCAGGCGCAGATCGCCGAAGGTGACGCGCCCGCGGACGTCCAGTTCGAGCTTCTTCGGCCCCTGCTCGAACTCCCATTTGTAGAGCCGCCCGCTGGGGAAGCGGAACCGGATGCAGTCGTGCTGGAACAGGTCGTTGGGATGCCGCGGTATGCCGTGCGCGTCCACGTAAGCCGGCGAAGCGACGCAGGCGCCCTGCTGATGGCCGCCTATCGGCACCGCGATCATGTCCTCGGGCACCTGCTCATGGAATCGGATGCCTGCGTCGAAGCCCGACGCCACGATGTCGATCAGGCCGTCGTTGTCCACGGCCTCGAAATGGATGTCGGGATAGCGCTGGAGGAACCGCGGGAGCAGGCCCGGCAGAAGCAGCTGGGCGGTGACCCGGGGCATGTTGATGCGCAGCGTGCCCGCCGGCGTGGCGCGGAAGTTGTTCATCTCTTCCAGCGCCTCGCCGACGTCGAACAGGGCGGGCTCAAGTCGCTCGAGCAGCCGCTGACCCGCTTCGGTCAACGAGACGCTTCGCGTGGTGCGGTGAAAGAGAACGACGCCAAGCCGTTCTTCGAGATTCCGGATAGCGTAGCTGATGGCCGACGTCGTCAGGGTGAGCTCTGCTCCCGCCTTGCGAAAGCTGGCATGACGGGCAACGGCGGCGAAGGCGGCGAGATGCGAAAGGTTGTCGGGACGCATGATTATCAAGTCTACCTCAACGATTCATCGCGAAATCCCCGTTGGCGGCGATGATTGTTGAGCGTTTATTGTTCTCACCTTCATCAAGAGGATGCTGCCCCATGTTCGAAGTCAAAGCGTTCGCGGCGAAAGACGCCACGTCCCCCCTCGTTCCGTTCACGGTGCAGCGCCGCGACGTCGGCGAGCACGACGTCCATATCGAGATCCTCTTCAGCGGCGTCTGCCACTCCGACCTCCATCAGGCCAAGGGCGACTGGGGCAATTCGGTCTTCCCGATGGTGCCGGGCCACGAGATCGTCGGCCGTGTGAAGGCCGTGGGCTCCGCGGTAAAGAAGCTCAAGGTCGGCGATTACGCCGGCGTCGGCTGCATGGTCGATTCCTGCCGCGTCTGCGAGTCGTGCAAGCAGGATCTCGAGCAGTACTGCCTGACGCACACCAGCTTCACCTACAACGGCACCGAGCAGGACAAGAAGACGCCCACCCAAGGCGGCTATTCGACCGACATCGTGGTCGAAGAGCGCTTCGTGGTGAAGATCTCCGAGAACCTCGACCTCAAGGCGACCGCACCGCTGCTCTGCGCGGGCATCACCACCTACTCGCCGCTGCGCCACTGGAATGTCCGCAAGGGCCAGAAGGTCGGCGTCATCGGTCTCGGTGGCCTCGGCCACATGGGCGTGAAGTTCGCCAAGGCGATGGGCGCGCACGTCACGATGATCACCACGTCGGAAGCCAAGGGTGCCGATGCGAAGCGTCTCGGCGCCGACGCCGTGCTTGTGTCGAAGAACGAAGACGCGATGGCCGCCGAGGCGGCGAGCTTCGACTTCCTGCTCAACACCATTCCGGTGTCCCATGATGTGGCGCCGTATATCGCACTGCTGAAACTCGACGGCACGATGGTGCTGGTCGGCGCGCTCACGCCGATCGACGCCTTCGCCGGCGGCAGCCTGATGCTGCCGCGTCGCACGATCGCCGGCTCGGCCATCGGTGGCATGGCCGAGACGCAGGAGATGATGGATTTCTGCGCCGAGCACAACATCGTGTCGGATATCGAGGTGGTCGACATGAAGTCGATCAACGAGACGTACGAGCGACTGGTGAAGAACGATGTGCGGTATCGGTTCGTCATCGATATGGCGACGATGAAGGATGCGGTTGCCTGATAGCTCGAGGCACGCCCTTCGCGCGCGAGCGCGCTCCCACCCGAAGGTAGCGATGTCGCTACCTTCGGGCAAAGGCGGAAGCATCGAGGCGTCTACCTTCGGGTGGGAGCGCGCTCGCGCGCGAATCGGGCGGAGCGATGACACCGGACTCGCCGGCCGCTAAGGTCGAAGGGTCATCAGGGAAAACGAACCGCGTGCATCGAGTCCTCCGCTATTCGGCCATCGGCTTCGCCGTACTTCTCGCCTTCCTCGCCTTCGCGGCCGTGTCGGCGTGGCCCAACATCGGTACGCAGCCCGACGGTGAACGCGCGGAGCGCGACCACCGCTCGCCGCAATGGCACGGCGACCGCTTCGACAACCCGCTGCCGATGTACAGCAACATCAAGGGCGGCATCTTCCAGATCTTCCGGTCGGAACCCGGCGAGGAACCTGACGCGCCGGTGCCGACGGTCGATTCCTCCGCGCTCTATGCGACGCCTCCGGCAAGCGGACTGCGCGTCACCTGGTTCGGCCACTCGTCGATGCTTCTCGAAATCGACGGTGCGCGCATCGTCGTCGATCCCCTGTGGAGCGAACGCGCGTCGCCCTTCCCCTGGCTCGGGCCGAAGCGCTGGTACGACGCGCCAGTCGCGATCGCGCAGCTTCCTCGCGTGGATGCCGTGGTGATCTCGCACGACCACTACGACCATCTCGATCGCGCATCGATCCAGGCCTTCAACGCACGCGGCGTTCGCTTCATCGTGCCGCTGGGCATCGGCGCCCATCTCGTCGGCTGGGGCGTGCCCGAAGACCGCATCACCGAGCTCGACTGGTGGCAGGAAACGGAGATCGCCGGCGTGCGTATCGTGTCGACGCCGTCGCGTCACGCGTCGGGACGCCTGTCGGCGCAGAGCAATCACACCTTATGGACGGGCTACGCGATGCTCGGCCCGACTCACCGCGCGTTCTATTCCGGTGACACCGGCATGAACGACACCTTCGCCGATGTGGGGACGACGTTCGGCCCGTTCGACGTCACCCTGGTGGAATCCGGGCAGTACGATCCGCAATGGCCCGACTGGCACCTCGGTCCCGAGCAGGCGGTGCTGGTGCACGAGCAGGTGCGCGGCCGCACGCTCATTCCCGTGCACTGGGGCCTGATCAAGCTGGCGCATCACGCGTGGACGGAACCGCCGGAGCGGATCCTCGCCGCCGCACGCTGCGGCCACGTCGACGTGCTGATTCCGAAGCCGGGCCAGGCCGTCGAGCCCACGATGCATCCGGCGATCCCGCGCTGGTGGCCGGCGCAACGGTGGTTCACCGGCGCACAGCATCCCATCGTCGCGTCACGCCACGGCGACCCAGGCGATGTGTTCGCGCTGCCGCGCTGTCCCTGACACCGGTCAACCGGCAGGCATCACCAGACGCATCGGCGTCTCGTCGAGCCGACGGCCCGTCGTCTCGTCCACGACCACCGCGTGGATCCGTTCGCCCGTCGCGCTGTCGACGAGGTGCGACATTGCCTGGCCGCCGCCGTTGTAGCGCCGGCCCCACTCGCCCATCGCGGCGAGGATCGGAATGAACGCGCGACCCGCTTCCGTTAGTACGTATTCGTCGCGGGGCGGGCGCTCGCTGTAGCGGCGCTTCTCCAAGACGCCAGCCTCGGTCAGGGACTTCAATCGACGGGAAAGGATGTTCGGCGCGATGCCGAGGCTTGTCCGGAACTGGTCGAACTGGGTCATGCCACGGCTGGCGTCGCGGAGGATGAGCGCGCTCCAAGCGTCTCCCACCATGGCGAGACCACGGGAGATGGCGCAGGTGCCTGAAGAAAGTCGTTCGGTGTCCATTGCATTATGATAGTCGCGTCACTATCGTATGGCAACGCAGTCGCTATCACTTTGCAACCAACACATACGGAGTCACCCATGAGCACTGAAAACAAAGGCACCGCCCTGGTCACGGGCGCCTCGTCCGGCATTGGCGAGCTCTATGCCGAGCGCCTTGCCGACCGCGGCTACGACCTCATCCTCGTCGCCCGCCGTGTCGACCGCCTCGAAGCCGTCGCCCGCAACATCCACGCCCGTACCGGCCGCAAGGTCGACATACTCCGCGCCGACCTGACCGACCGCGCCGACATCGCCACCGTCGAGCGCCGCCTCCGCGAGGACAGCGACATCACGATGCTGGTGAATAACGCCGGCATCTCCCTGCAGGGCAGCACGTTGGACAACGGCAGCGAGAACATCGAGCGCATCGTCACCATCAACATCCTCGCCCCGACGCTGCTGACCGCGGCCGCCGCGCAGGCGTTCGTCGCGCGCGACAACGGCGGCATCATCAATATCGCATCGGTGCTGGCGCTCGCCCCGGAAGCGTTCGACGGCATCTACAGCGGCTCGAAGGCGCACATGATCAACCTCACCCTCGGCCTCGACGCCAAGCTGCCCACGAAGAACGTGCGCGTGCAGGCCGTGCTGCCGGGCGCCACGCGTACCGAGATCTGGGAGAAGTCGGGCAAGGACGTCGATGCCTTGCTGCCGGGCATGGTCATGGAAACGGCCGATCTGGTCGACGCCGCGCTGGTCGGTTACGACCGTGGCGAAGTGATCACCATCCCGCCGCTGCAGGACGAGAACCAGTACATCGCCTACCGCGATGCGCGCCTGGCGATGGCCCCGAACCTGTCGCGCAAGGAAGTGGCGCCGCGTTACCGCGGCTGATAGCGCCGCGTTGTAGGAGCGCGCCTCGCGCGCGACGGCTTTTCGCGACCGGGCAACAGGCCCTGCGGCTCCTCGCGAAAGGCTGTCGCACGCAAGGCGCGCCCCTACAACAAGCGGTTACACCCAACTCCTGCGGCACCGCGAACGAAGGCGCGCTAAACTGTCGAACTCGCTACGTAATTGCGGTTCGGCATGCTTTCCTTCGTGTTCGCCGCCTTCGGGCTTTCCACCCTCTGGTTGCTTCCCCTATTCTGGCGTCTCGCCGCCGCGCTTGTTCGCCGGCGCAGGCCGCCGACCGTCGGTCCGGGTGCCATACGGTTCTGGACGGGCTTCGTCCTGGTGCTGCTTTCCAGCGCGACGCTCGAAGGGCTGGTGGTATCGCACTACACCGACGATCCAGCCGTCGGTGCCGTGGTGTGCCGGTGGCTCGCAGGCGTGTTCGCCACGTTTCCCGGCAGCGCGCCCACCGCGTTGGTCGCCGTGGTCGCGCTCGTGGTGGCCCTGCCCTGGTACCTCGGCGTGACATGGTCGTCGTTCCTCGTGCGCACCAATGGCGTGCTCGAACCGATCGGCGCGCTCGCGATCGAAGGCACGCGTCGCCTGTTCTCGCGCTCGGCCAGCCGTGTTACCGGCCGCCGCCCCGCCGCCGCCGTGCGTCGGGCCGACCGCCCTGCCGCACGTCGCCGTCCCACGGAAAAGACGCCCGCGCGCAAGCCGGTGCCCGGCGCGACCACGCGGTCCGAGCCCTTGCGCAGCGAACCGATGCCGTCCGTCCGCCCATCCGTGGCCACGCCGGTACCGCCGCGCCATCGCGCTCGCCCCGACACCGTCATTCGCGAGCCGTGGCTGGCACCGCGCGCCGTCGCCGCAGCCGAACCCGAAGCCCCTGCCGCACCGCCGGCACCGGTGTTCGCCGAGCGAACCATCGCGCGCGAACACGACTCGGCGCTGGCCCGCGCGACGTACGTGACGCCGGAGCCCGCGATCGTCGAGACGCCGGTGGACCCTGTCGACGTCGCGCCAGACTTACCGGTGGTGCCCGAGCTGCCCGTCGTGAAGCCGGTATCGCGTTTCGCGATCGCCGCCAACGACGCGTCGGTGGCCGAGCCGGAGCGCACGGTCACGCTGACGCCGGTACGCCCGCTTCGCGCGCAGGCGACGAATGCGATCTCGTTGCCGCCGACGTCGCTGTTGTCCGCCGCGCGGCACGACGCGGTTTCCGTCACCGACACCGAACTCGCCGAAACCGGCGAGTTGATCGAACAGCGCCTGCGCGAATTCAAGGTGCCCGTGCAGGTGGTCGGTGCCTCCGCCGGTCCGGTCATCACGCGTTATGAAGTCGAGCCGGCCGTCGGCGTGCGCGGCAACCAGATCGTCGCGCTGATGAAGGATCTCGCGCGCGGCCTGGGTCGCTCGTCCATTCGTGTCGTGGAGACGATCCCCGGCAAGACGTGCATGGGGCTCGAGCTGCCGAACGATCAACGCCAGATGATCGCGTTGTCGGAGATCCTTGAATCCGCCGAGTACCGCCATTCCGATTCGCTGCTGACGCTTGCGATGGGCAAGGGCATCACCGGTGAACCCGTGGTGGCGGATCTCGCGAAGGCGCCGCACATGCTGGTGGCGGGCACCACCGGTTCCGGCAAGTCGGTCGCCGTGAACGCGATGATCCTGTCGATGCTCTACAAGGCGACGCCCGAAGACGTCCGCATGATCATGATCGACCCGAAGATGCTGGAGCTCTCGGTGTACGAGGGCATTCCGCATCTGCTGGCGCCCGTGGTCACGGACATGAAGCTCGCCGCGAACGCGCTCAACTGGTGCGTGGCGGAAATGGAAAACCGCTACAAGGTGATGTCCGACCTGCGGGTGCGCAACCTCGCCGGGTACAACCAGAAGATTCGCGAGGCGCGCGCCGCCGGCAAGCCGTTGTTCAACCCGTTCCCCGCGCATCCGGAAATCCCGGAGCACCTCGACACGCTGCCGATGATCGTCGTGGTGATCGACGAGCTCGCCGACCTGATGATGGTGGCCGGCAAGAAGATCGAAGAGCTCATCGCGCGACTCGCGCAGAAAGCGCGTGCCGCCGGCATCCACCTGATCCTCGCGACGCAGCGTCCGTCGGTCGACGTGATCACGGGCCTCATCAAGGCGAACATCCCGACGCGCGTCGCGTTCCAGGTGTCGTCGAAGATCGACTCGCGCACCATCCTCGACCAGATGGGCGCGGAGAGCCTGCTCGGCCAGGGCGACATGCTGTTCCTGCCGCCGGGCACGGGTTACCCGCAGCGCATTCACGGCGCGTTCGTCGCCGACGAGGAAGTGCATCGCATCGTCGCCTGGCTGAAGCAGTTCGGCGAGCCGGATTACAAGGACGAGATTCTGGCCGGCCCGGCGAACGAAGCGGTGGAAGGCGAGCCTGGCGAAGAAGGCATCGACGCCGAGCTCGATCCGCTCTACGACGAGGCGGCGGCGTTCGTGCTGCGCTCGCGTCGTGCGTCGATCTCGTTCGTGCAGCGCCAGTTCCGTATCGGATACAACCGCGCGGCGCGGTTGGTCGAGGCGATGGAAGCGGCCGGGCTCGTGTCGGCGATGGGGATCAACGGGCAGCGCGAAGTGATCGCGCCGGGGCCGCAGGATTGATCGGACGTCGTCGCGACGTGTTTCGCCGATACGATCGGCTCCCACCCCTTCGGTAGCAACGCCCAGCTGTAGGAGCGCGCCTCGCGCGTTTATGCCCTTCAGGGTACGAGATCTTTTGAGGCCAGGAGCAGCAGGGCCTGTTACTCCCGGCGAAAAGCTGTCGCGCGCGAGGCGCGCTCCTACGAAGCAAAAAAAAACGGGCCCTTGGGCCCGTTTCTTTTATTCCTTCGTCAGCAGCTTCAGCGGCACCGCGATCGACTTATCGACGGGCTGCTTGTCGATCAGCTTCTTCGCGGCCTCGACGCCGAGACGGCCGATTTCCTCCGGCTGCTGCGCGACGGTCGCCGCCATCGTGCCGTTCATCACGGCGGTCTTGCCGTCCGGCGTACCGTCGAAACCGACGACCAGCACCTTCTTGTTCTTGCCGGCCAGCGCCTGCACGGCACCGAGCGCCATCTCGTCGTTCTGCGCGAAGATCGCCTGGACGTCCGGGTTACCCTGCAGCAGGTTCTCGCTGACCGAAAGGCCCTGCGCGCGATCGAAGTTGGCGGGCTGCTGCGCGACGATCTTCATGCCGGTCGTGGCCACTTCGTCGTCGAAGCCCTTGCCGCGTTCGCGCGCCGCCGAGGTGCCGGCCACGCCCTGCAGTTCGATGATGTTGCCCTTGCCGCCGAGCGCCTTCGACAGGAAGTCGGCAGCCATCTTGCCGCCGGCCACGTTGTCGGAAGCGATGTGCGAGGCGACTTCGGCGCCATCGACACCGCGATCGAGCGTGATCACCGGAATGTTCGCGCGCTGCGCGGACTGCACGGCACCGGCCAGCGCCGACGAATCCGTCGGGTTGAGCAGGATCACCGAGACGCGCTTCTGGATGAGGTCTTCCACGCTCGAGATCTGGCGCGCGGGATCGTCCTGCGCGTCGACGACGACGAGCTGCACGCCGGAGTCCTTCGCGGCCTTCTGCGCACCGTCCTTCAGTTCGACGAAGAACGGGTTGTTCTGCGTGGAGAGCGCGAGGCCCACCACCGGCGTGCCGGAAGCGGCACCACCCGCGCTGGCGCCGGCGGCCGGTGCGGATTCACCGGGGCCCTGTTGCGAGCAGGCGGCGAGAAACGTTGCCGCGGCCGCGGCGAGGAATGTGAGTTTACGCATGACGTGTTTCCTCTTGGAATTACTGCCGCCGGTCCAGCAGGACGGCGATCAGGATGACGATGCCCTTCACGATCTGCTGGTAGAACGAGCTTACGCCGAGCAGATTGAGGCCGTTATTGAGAAAGCCGAGGAGCAGCGCGCCGACGAGCGTGCCGAACAGCCAGCCGCGACCACCGGCGAGGCTGGTGCCACCGAGCACGACGGCGGCGATCGCATCCAGCTCGTAGCCCGTGCCGGCGGTGGCCTGCGCGGAGTAGAGGCGTGAGGTGAGCACGATGCCGGCGAACGCGGAGAGGAGCCCCGAAAGCCCATAAATCGCGAGCTTCATCGGTGCGATGCGCACACCGGAAAGCCGCGCGGCTTCCTCGTTGCCACCGATCGCGACGACGTGCCGCCCGAACACCGTGCCGCGAAGCAGAAAGCCGCAGACGGCGAACGCGATGAACATCCAGATGACGGGAAGCGGGATCAGGTTGGCGACGTAGCCGCCGCCGAGCAGTGCGAAGCTGCTGTTCGTCACGGGAATCGGGCTGCCCTGCGTGTACGACAGCGTGACACCGCGCAACAGCGTGAGCGTACCCAGCGTGGCGATGAACGGAGCGACGCGGCCCCACGACACGAGCGCACCGTTGATCACGCCGAGCACCAGGCCGAGAAGAAGGCCCGCGCCCGCCGCGAGCACGATGCCGTGGCCTGCCGCCATGAGGCCGGCGGTGACGGCACCCGTGAGCGCGAGAATGGCGCCGACCGACAGGTCGATGCCCCCCGACAGGATCACGAACGTCATGCCGAGTGCGATCAGGGCGTTGATCGACACCTGTCGCAATACGGTCAGCAGGTTGCCCGTGGTGAGGAAGTCCGGGCTCATGATCGACAGCACGATGAACAGCAGCACGAGGCCGATGACCGAACCGAGGCGTTGAAGGAGCGTCGCGGCGCGGCTCCAGTTGAGTTGGAGCGTCATATCACTTGCCTCCGGTCGCGGCGGTCATCACGGCTTCCTGGGTGGCGCCGTGGGCATCGAGCAGGCCGGTCTCGCGACCTTCGTGCATCACCAGGATACGGTCGCTCATGGCGAGCACCTCCGGCAGCTCCGATGAAATCATGAGGATGGCCACGCCCTGCTCCGCGAGTTGATTGATGATGTGGTAGATCTCGGCCTTGCCGCCGACGTCGACACCGCGTGTCGGCTCGTCGAGGATGAGCACGCGCGGTTTCAGTGCGAGCCACTTGGCCAGCACGACCTTCTGCTGGTTGCCGCCGGACAGCGCGCGCACGTCGATCTCGCTGTCGCGCGCCCGGATCTTCAGCGCCTCCATGAGGCCGCGCGTCTGCGTCTTTTCCGCAGGCCGGTCGACGAGGCCCGCATGCGCGGGAACGCGAGGCAGGCTCACGTTCTCGCGCAGGCTCATGTCGAGCACGAGGCCCTGCGCCTTGCGGTCTTCCGTCACGAAACCGAAGCCCGCGTGGATCGCTTCGTTCGGCGACTTCGGCGTGATCACCTTGCCGTCGAGCGTGACCTGGCCGCTTTCCAGTTTGTCGAGACCGAACAGCAGGCGCGCCATTTCGGTGCGGCCCGCGCCGAGGAGGCCAGCGACGCCAAGCACTTCGCCTGCGTGCAGTTCGAAGCTCACGTCCTGCACGATGCCGCCGGTGACGTGGTCGACCTTGAGCCGCACGGCGCCGATGTTCGGCGTGCGCGTCGGGAAGCGCGCGTCGAGCGTGCGCCCCACCATCATCTTCACGACTTCGTCGAAGGCGAGGCCCGGCACGGGGCGCGTGCCCACGAACTTGCCGTCGCGCAATATCGAGATGCGATCGCACAGCGCGAAGATCTCTTCCATGCGATGCGACACGTAGACGATACCGGTGCCCTGCTCGCGCAGGTCGCGGATCAGCTTGAACAGCACGTTCGTCTCGTGTTCCGTCAGCGCGGCGGTCGGCTCGTCCATGATCAGCACGCGCGCGTTCTGACCGAGCGCGCGGGCGATCTCCACCATCTGCTGCTGACCGACGGAGAGATGCTCGATCTTCGTACCCGGATCGAGGCGCTCCATGCCGACGCGCGCCAGCCACTCCATCGCGCGCTTCGCCATCGCGCGATGGTCGAGCAGGCCGAAGCGCTGGATCTCGCGGCCGAGGAACAGGTTGTCGGCGACGGTCAGCGCGGGGATCAGGTTCAGTTCCTGATGGATGATCGCGATGCCGTACTTTTCGGCATCGGCGGGCGTGGCGATCGTCGCCGGCTTGCCGTCGACTTCCACCGTGCCCGAATCCGGCGCGTAGATCCCCGTGAGGATCTTCATCAGGGTTGACTTGCCCGCGCCGTTCTCGCCCATGAGGGCATGCACCTCGCCCGGCAGCAATTCGAAGTCGACGCCTTCGAGCACCTTCACCGGCCCAAACGCCTTGTGGATGTCCCGCATCGTGACGAGTGGCGTGCTCATCAGAAGGTCACGCCCGCATGCAGGATCACATTGGCGTACGGCGATGTTTCGCCCGTGCGCACCACCGCAACGGCGCGTGCGCAGAGGTGCTTGAAATCGTCGTGCGATACCTCTTCCACGCCAAGGCCATCGCCGCGGAGGCGGGTGGACAGCGCGACGAGCGCCTCGTTGCGGCCGTGGATCTCGCGAGCCACCGTCGCGCTTTCCACCGCGAGTTCCGCATACACGGCATCGAACACCGCGGCGAACGAGGGTGTGCCGGGAAGCACCGCGAGATCGATGCACGGCACACCCGGCGGCACGGGCAGGCCCACGTCGCCGATCACCAGCGTATCGGTGTGGCCCATGGCCGCGATCACGCGGTTGAGTTCGGCATGCAGCAGGCCGCGACGTCTCATGAATGTGTCTCCAGGAAAGCCGTGACCTCGTCGGCGCGCGGCATGCCGCCCTGCGCACCCAGGCGCGACACGGCGATCGCCGCCGTGGCATTGGCCTTGCGCACCGCCACGTCGAGGCCTTCGGCGAGGTACACCGCAAGTGCGGCATTGAACGTGTCGCCGGCGCCGGTGCTGTCGACGGCGTCGACGCGAAAGCCCGGCTGATGCCGGGGCTCGCCGTCGCCGTCGCGGAACCACGCGCCGTCTTCGCCGCGGGTCAGCACGACCGGGCAGGGCGCGCGACGCATCAGTTCGCGGAAGTCGGTGTCGGGCTCCGCGCCCAGCACCGTGGCCAGTTCGTGTTGGTTCGGCGTGAGAAAGCGCACGCGCGCAAGCCATTCGGCAGGCAGGCGCTGCGCCGGCGCGGGATTGAGGATGACCGGGGCGCCTTCTTCGTGCGCGATGCGCAACGTGGCGTCGACCGCGTCGAGCGGAATCTCGAGCTGCACCAGCACGGCGTCGGCGTCGCGGATGACCGCGCGCGCCGCCTCGACCTGGGCCGGGGTGACACGGCCATTGGCGGCCGGCACCACGACGATGTTGTTCTCGCCTCCCGCCACGGTGATGGAGGCCGTGCCGCTGCCGATACCGTCGATACGGGTCACGTGGGTGACGTCGACGCCTTCGGCCACCAGGCCGTCGTACAGCTGCTTGCCGAAGGCATCGTCGCCGATGCAGCCGACCATCGATACCGAGGCGCCGAGGCGCGCGGCGGCGACCGCCTGGTTCGCGCCCTTGCCGCCCGGGATCGTGAGAAAGCGGTCGCCGGTCAGCGTTTCACCCGGCCCGGGGAAGCGTGGCGCGAGGGTGACCAGGTCCATGTTGATGCTACCGACGACGGCGATTCGCGTCATGCTGATCTAGCTCCGGGAGGCTCGCGGAACGTCCGATGTTCGCTCGTGGATGCGGGATGGCGCGCAAATATACCGCCGCGCCGCGCACGATGCTTTCATGCGCGTGCTGTCCACTACCGGGAAAGGCCTTTGGATGCGAGTTCGTCGAGATAGGCGGCCCACGAGGTTTCGTAGTTGCGGCCGAAGTCGTAGAGCATGTCCCAGCCGAAGATGCCGCTCGCGTGCCCGTCGTCGAAGCGGATCAGCACGCCGTAATGGCCCGTGGGCTCGAGGGCTTCGATGTTCACGTCGCGCTTGCCGTGCACCAGCACCTTCTGGCCCGGGCCGTGGCCCTGGACTTCGGCGCTGGGGGAGTTCACCCGGAGGTATTCACAGGGGAGCCGGAAACGCTCGCCGTTGTCGAAAGCGACTTCGAGAACGCGGGACGAGGCGTGGAGCACGATGTCGACGGGGCGGGGCCGTGTCATGGGAAAGCCAATCAGATCGAACGAGCCGGCAAGAGCTTCTCAGGTGAGAGCCAGCCTGCTGGCGAGGGGTGCTCGCGGCAAGCACCCCTCGCCAGCAGGCTGGCTCCCACCGATTTCGCAGGTATATCGCTTAGTGCGCGCGGCCGAAACCGTCGCCGGTGCCCTGCTCGAGCGGCGGCGGATCGCCGGCGACCGCGAGCAGCGCCGTGGCGTAGGCGTCTTCCATGCTGATGGTGGAGATTTCGTCCCACGAGAAGAACGACGGCTCGCGCAGCCATTCCGCGTCGGGGGTGATCTCCTGCATGTTGAAGCCTTCTTCTTCCACGCTGACGACGCGGCCGATGTAGCAGACCTCGGCTTCGTCTTCGCTGTCGACGTGCACGCCGATGACCGGCGCATGCGCCGACGCGGCCTGCACGACCTGATTGATGTCGTCGAGCGGGAAGTCGACCGGAGGCGTCGGCACGATGCCTTTCAGCGCGAGCGCCTTCTCGAGGAAGGTCGCGTGCTTGTCCGGTGCTTCGAACTCCGAGATGTCGCGATGCCGCATGACGTACATGCCGTCATAGCTGACGCCGTCGCCGACGACCCACAGCAGGAAGAATTCGCGACCGACACCGCCCACGTAGCCGCAGAAGCTGCCGTGTTCGAGTTCGTCGCGCCAGAGGCGTACCAGCTGCTTGCTTTCCTGCGCTTCACGCAGGCTGGCTCGCTGGCCGCTCGTTTTGAGTTGAATAACCTTGCCCATATTGTTCAATAGTTTAGCAGAGGGGGTAGGCTCCGGTGTTCAGAGGATGTAACGGCTGAGATCCTCGTCCTTCACCAGCGAAGACAGGTTTTTGTCGACATATTCGGCGTCGATATCGTAGTTTTCGCCGGATTTGTCGGCCGCTTCGAAGGAGATTCGCTCCAGGAGCCGCTCCATGACCGTATGCAGACGGCGCGCGCCGATGTTCTCGGTTCGCTCGTTGACCTGGAAGGCCACGTCGGCGAGCCGGTCGATGCCAGACTCAGTGAAGCTCAGGGTCACGCCCTCGGTATTGAGCAGCGCAACATATTGCTTCGTCAGGGCATTGTTCGGCTCGCGAAGGATGCGCTTGAAGTCGTCAACCGACAGGGCGCTCAGTTCCACGCGGATCGGCAGGCGGCCCTGCAACTCGGGAATCAGATCCGACGGCTTCGCCAGCGAGAACGCACCCGAGGCGATGAACAGGATGTGGTCGGTCTTGATCGGGCCATATTTCGTGGAGACCGTGGAACCCTCCACCAGCGGCAGCAGGTCGCGCTGCACGCCTTCACGGCTGACGCCGGCACCGCCCCACTCCGAACGCTGCGCCACCTTGTCGATCTCGTCGATGAAGACGATGCCGTTCTGCTCGGCGATGTCGACCGCGCGGGCGCGCAGTTCCTCGTCGTTGAGCAGCTTGCCGGCCTCTTCCTCGACCAGCAGCGGCCGCGCCTGGCGAATGGTCGTCTTGCGACGCTGCGACTTCTGGCCGCCCAGGTTCTGGAACATCTTGCCGAGCTGCTGGCTCATTTCCTCCATACCCGGCGGGGTCATGATCTCGACGCCGACGTTGGCGGCGAAGTCGAGCTCGATCTCGCGATCGTCGAGCGCGCCTTCGCGCAGCTGCTTGCGCAGCTTCTGGCGGGTGTCGCTGTCGATGGCCGGCGCGGCGCTGCCGGTGTCGTCCCAGCCTGTGGCCTGGCGGCGCGGCAGGAGGGCATCGAGCAGGCGATCCTCGGCCGCGTCTTCGGCCTGGCTGCGCACGCGGCCCTTGGCCTGCTCGCGCACCAGCTTGTACGAGACATCGGCAAGATCGCGGATGATCGACTCCACATCCTTGCCGACATACCCCACTTCGGTGAATTTCGTGGCTTCGACCTTCACGAACGGCGCGTTCGCGAGGGTCGCCAGGCGGCGGGCGATCTCGGTCTTGCCGACGCCGGTCGGGCCGATCATCAGGATGTTCTTCGGGGTGACCTCGTCGCGCATCGCCGGGTCCAGCTGCATGCGGCGCCAGCGGTTGCGCAGCGCGATGGCCACGGCGCGCTTGGCGTCGTGCTGACCGATGATGTACCGGTCGAGTTCGTTGACGATCTCGCGGGGAGTGAGTTCAGACATCGGCTCAGAGCTCTTCGATCGAATAATTGTGGTTGGTGTAGATGCAGATATCACCGGCGATCTTCAGCGCTTTTTCGACGATCGTGCGCGCATCGAGATCGGTGTTCTCCATCAGGGCCAGGGCGGCCGACTGGGCGTACGGGCCGCCCGAGCCGATCGCGATGAGGCCGTGTTCGGGTTCCAGAACATCGCCGTTGCCCGAGATCAGCAGCGACGCTTCCTTGTCGGCGACGGCCAGCATGGCCTCGAGGCGGCCCAGCCGGCGGTCGGTGCGCCATTCCTTCGCCATCTCCACGGCCGAGCGGGTGAGGTTGCCGCCGTGCTTGACCAGCTTTTCCTCGAAGAGCTCGAACAGCGTGAAGGCGTCGGCGGTGGCACCGGCGAACCCGGCCAGGACGTCGCCCTTGCCGAGGCGGCGCACCTTGCGGGCGTTGGCTTTCATGACGGTGTTGCCCAGCGTGACCTGGCCGTCGCTGCCGATGACGACCTTGCCGTCGCGGCGGACGCAGACGATGGTCGTGGCGTGCATCGGTTCCATAGCGCGTTCCTTGGGGGAGACGCCAGAGGTGGGGGTAGGCGGGAGGTGTCGCAAGTCCGGGCCGAACCGTGAGGCCCCGGAACCGGTGGGAGCCAGCCTGCTGGCCCCCACCAAAGGTGGCTCCCACCACGGCGGGCTTCAGCTTTTTCGCCTGGCCCGGGGGTGGGCGGCGTCGTAGACCTTCGCCAGGTGCTGGAAGTCGAGGTGGGTATAGATCTGGGTGGTGGCGATGTCGGCGTGCCCCAGTAGCTCCTGCACCGAGCGCAGGTCGCCTGACGATTCCAGCATGTGGCTGGCGAAGGTGTGCCGCAGCATGTGCGGATGGACGCGCTTGGCCTGGCCACTGGAGAGCTTCGCCAGGCGCAGTTGTACCGCCCGGGCGCTGATCGGCGCGCCGCCGCGGCCCTTGAACACCGCCGCCTCGGGCTCCGCCCCGCCCAATCGCCCCAGCGCCCGGAGGGCGGCGATCGCGAAACGGCCCACGGGAAGGATCCGCGTCTTGTTGCCCTTGCCGAGCACGCGGACCTGGCCGTCGTCGAGATCGAGGTCGCCCCAGCGCAGGCCGCATAGCTCCGACAGACGAAGGCCGCTGGAATAGAAAAGCTCCATCATGGCGGTGTCGCGCGGGGCGAGGGTGCCGCCCAGATTCGTCTCCACCAGCTCACGGGCTTCGTCGGCATCCAGCACATGGGGCAGCTTGCGGCGAACCTTGGGCCCGCGCACGCCGGAGGCCGGATCGTGGGCGAGCCGGCCTTCGCGGGTGAGGTAACGGAACAGCGTGCGGCAGGCGGACAGCAGGCGCTGGATGCTGTTGGGTTCGAGCCCTTTCGCTTCGGCGCCCTTCCGCCCCGGCGGCGGTCGGTGCAGGCGGGCGATCATCGAGCGCAGGCGATCGGGGCTGAGGTCGTCGAAACTCCCGAGCCCTTCGGCCTCCATGAACGTCAGCAGCTTGTCGAGGTCCCGCCGATAGGCGGACATCGTGTGCGCGGACGGCGCGCGCTCGGCGGCGAAGTGGCCGAGGAAGGCCTCGACGGCGGCGCGGGGTGTCACGCCACCTTCCGTGCCCGTTCGATCGCGGAGCCGACCGTGGTCGAGATCATGTCGAGGAACAGCGTGCCCATGCCCGGGTGAAAGCGGTCGGCGTCGGCGCTGCCGATGGCGAGGATCGCGTCGGGGCCGATGCGCATCAGCGCGGCCGAGCGTACGTCGGGCGCGGCGTCGCCGAACAGCCGGTTGAGCTTCTCCGGCGCGAGGCGCCCGGCGACCGGGTCGCCGTGCTCGAGGAACGAGGTGAATTCCGGCAATCCGGACACGCCGTGCGGCTCGCGCAGCAACCAGGGCTCGTCCGGCAGGCCGGCGAGGTCGCCGAAAAACACGAGGCGCACGCGCTCGGACTGGAAATCTTCCGTCAGCCGGCGCACCACGTTGCGCACGGTTTCCTCGATGTCGCGGGAGCCGAGCAGCGCAAGCATGAGGCCATGGACGCGGCGCATCAGCTTCTCGTTGTCGCCGGCTACCGCGGTCAGTTCGCGGAGGCGGGCTTCCAGCATCGCGTTCTTCTCGCGCAGCCCACGCAGCTGGTGCACGGCGAGCGACGCCGCCGGGCCGTTCGCGCTCGGCAGCACGAGCTCGCTGGCGAGGTCGGGGTAGGCGGCGAGGAAGTCGGGGTGTCGCCGCAGGTACGACGCCACGGTGGCTGGCTTGATGTCGCCGTCGATCGCGGTGTCGGTCATGCGGAAATCCTCGGTGGCGCCACTACGGTATGAAGCGCAGTGTGCCGCGTTCCGACGGATACGTCACACCTCGCCTTCGAAGACGAAGGCGGCCGGACCGGTCATCCACAATGTGTGACCCGGCCCGTGCCACTCGATCGTCAGCGTGCCACCGGGCAGCTCGACGCCGACGATGGGTGCCGCGAGGCCGAGCGCCTGCACCACCGCGGCGGCGGCGCAGGCACCGGTGCCGCACGCCTGCGTCCAGCCGCTGCCGCGCTCGTGCACGCGCAAACGGATCAGGTCCGGGCCGAGGCGTTGGGCGAAACCGACGTTCGCGCCTTGCGGAAACACGGCGTGGGACGTGAGGACCGGGCCGAGCCGATCGACGCGCGGATCGGACACGTCGTCGACGAGCACCACGGCATGCGGGTTGCCCATCGACACCGCCCCGAACGAGACGTCTTCGCCCTCGACCGTCACGGTATAGGTGGCGTGGGCCGGACGGTCGAGCGGAATGTGGGCCGGATCGAAATCGGGCTCGCCCATGTCGACCACCACCCTGCCCTCGTCGAGCACGCGCACCACGACGGGGCCGGACGGGCTCTCCAGGCGGACGTCGGTGTCGCGGTCGATGGCGCCGTCGCGATACAGCCAGGCGGCGACGCAGCGGACGCCGTTACCGCACTGGCCCGACGGCGAGCCGTCGGCGTTCCAGATGCCGTAATAGAACGCGCACGACGGATCGCGCGCCGGCTCGATGCTGATCAGCTGGTCGAAACCGATGCCGGTATGCCGATCGGCCAGCGCCGTCACGCGAGCGGCGTTCGGCACGCGCGGCGCGTCTTCGCGCCAGTCGACGATGACGAAGTCGTTGCCGATGCCGTGCATCTTGGTGAAGCGCGACGGCATGGCGGCTTACTGGTGAATGACGGGATTGAACGGCGTGCGCGCCGAACTGGCCGGCGGCGGCGCCAGCGACGTCGAACTGGCAGCCGGATGCGTGCCGGGCTGCGGACTCGCGGTGGTCTTGGCGGTCGGCGGCGGAAGGAACAGCGGCCCCTTCTGACCGCAACCGGCAAGCGCGGCGACGGTGGCGAAGAGGGCAAGCGGGAGGATGAGTCGGCGCATGGGCGATTCCCCGGAAACGGTGGCCAGTATAGCCCCGCGTCCGCTCAAAGCAGCTTTTCGAAACGGAACGCGTCCGCACCGTCGGCGTAGTAATTGGCGTATTCGCCGATGCGCGTATAGCCGAGCCGCTCGTAGAGACGGATGGCCACGGCGTTGTCCTTGCGCACCTCCAGCCGCAGCGAGCGACAGCCGCGCGCACGGCCCGCGTCTTCGGCCGCTTCGATCAGCGCGGATCCGACGCCCTTGCCTTGCGCCTGCGGCTTCGTGGCGATCGAGTAGAGGCGCGCCACGCTCGTGCCCTTCCGGAAGAACACGACGGCGGTGCCGAGGAAGCGGCGATGGTTGGCGCTGGCGACGAGCACCTGCGCGCTTTCGCTATCGAGGTGCTTGCGATACTGGGCGCGGCTCAGGCGATCCTGCGCGAAACTCGATTCCTCGAGCGCGACGAGATCGTCGAGATCGCTCACTTCGGCGCGA
>Ga0102588_1000258_pt1 | contig 67823 bp, 58 predicted proteins | sample AraplaMF_Col_mMS_FD_76854 | JGI IMG/M metagenome (GOLD analysis project Ga0102588, IMG submission 76854) | Arabidopsis root microbial communities from the University of North Carolina, USA - plate scrape MF_Col_mMS (SPADES assembly) (version 2) | ecosystem: Host-associated > Plants > Roots >...
TCGTGCGGTGCACGAGCTTGGCGCGCAGGCGGTCCTCCAAGCGTTGGACGGCGCGGCTCACCGCGGGCTGCGTCTTGCCCAGGCGCGATGCGGCACGGCCAAAGCTCTGGGATTCGGCCACGGCTGCCAGCGCAAGCAGGCCGCTGACAAGGCCTCCGTCGAGGTCGTCCATGATCTATGTGTTCCGGTAATGGCAGCGATAACCGCTTCGCCGTAGCCGAGGGAGAGGCGATCTTTCACTATACGCATCTTTCGAATGCACAGGAAAGATCGCCATGACCCAAACCCAAGCCGTCGTCGCCTTGATCGATGACTATTTCAACCTGGCCTATGAACCGAAGAGCCGCGACTTCGACAAGGTCTTCCATCCGAGCTGTCTTGTGCAGTGGCTCCATGAAGGCCAATTGCAGACGCTGTCGTCGCCGGAGTACGCGCAGCTCGTTCACGCAAGGCCGAGTCCGCGATCGGTGGGTGCGCCCCGAGACGAGGCGATCCTCGCCCTGGAGAACCTCTCGGACAGCCTTTCAACCGCAACCGTGAGGGTGCGGATCGGACCGAAGCTGTTCAACGATCATTTCGTCCTGCACAAGGTACAGGCAAGCTGGTTGATCACGAACAAGTCGTCCGTCGTGGTGCACTTGTTCGATTGAACATGAGCGCAGCGCAGCCTGCCGGCACCCGTGTGCCGATCTCCGAGCGACGAGCCATGCCCGCCGCGGCCGACGACGTTGATCGTCACCGAATCCGACGATGCCGTGAACTGCCCTTCGCGAAAGCCGAAGCGGCCCGCGGGGAACCCCGGCATGTTGTGCAGCGCGAAGACGGCGTCGCAGGGGAACGACGCCGCACCTGGTGGCTGACCCCATCGTCGCGGCGGCGCACATCGTCATCGCGTTGCAGACCATCGTCTCGCGCAATGTCGATCCGCGCGACACGGCGGTGGTCTCGGTCGGCGCCATCCACGGCGGCGATGCGCCCAACGTCATTCCAGCAACCGTGACCCTGCGCCTGACGGTGCGCGCCTACCGGCCGGAAACCCGGGCCATGCTGCGCGAGCGCATCACCGAACTGGTGCAGGCGCAGGCCGCAACGCTGGGCGTGCGCGCCGAAGTCGACTACCACTGGCGCTATCCCGCCGTGATCAACGACGCCGAGGCCACGCGCCTGGCGCGCGAGGTCGCGCGCGAGTGGCTGGGCGAAGAAGGCATCGTGCAGGACCTGCAGCCCGTGACCGGCAGCGAGGACTTCTCCTTCATGCTCGAGCGCTGCCCCGGCAGTTACCTCATCGTCGGCAACGGCGAGGGCGACACGCACGGCACCGGCGGCTGCCAGGTGCACAACCCAGGCTATGACTTCAACGATGCGATCCTGCCCGTCGCAGCCAGCTACTGGGTGCGCCTCGCGCGGCGCTTCCTCGTCCCGCAGGGCTGAGCGTTCCCCCAACCATCTCGCTTCGAGGTCATCATGCGCTCCGATCCCCCCACGCTTCTGACCCGCCGCCAGGTCGTTGCCTGCCTCGGCGCTGCCAGCGTCGGCCTGGCCGCCCCGTCGTTCGGCCAGGCCTTTCCCGCCCATGCCATCAAGCTCGTGGTCGGCTACGCGGCGGGCGGCTCGGCCGACGTGATCGGTCGCATCGTCGCCGACCTGATGGCCGCGAAGCTTGGATCGTCGGTGATCGTGGAGAACCAGGCCGGCGCGGCAGGCGCCATCGGCGCACTGCGCGTCGCCCGAAGTCCCGCAGACGGCTACACGCTGCTGATGGGCAGCAGCAACGAGCTCGCGGCCACCCTCACGGTGAACCCGGCGCAGAAATACGATCCGCGCAAGGACTTCACGCCGATCGCGCTGATCGCGACCGCACCGGTGCTGCTGGTGGCCAGCGCGACCACCCAGGTGAAGAACCTCGACGAATTCTTCGAACGCGTGAAGAAGAATCCGGGCAAGTGCAGCTACGGCACCTCCGGCGTGTGCTCGCTGCAGCACTTCGTCGGCGAACTCATCAAGCAACGCGCGCAGGTGGCCTTCATCCACGCCCCTTATCGCAGCGGCGGCGCGCTGGTGAGCGACGTCATCGGCGGCGCGGTCGATTTCGCGGGTCTGTCGCCCACCATCGCGGCCCCCTTCCTGCAGGATGGACGCGTGGTCGCGCTGGGCGTGAGTTCCGCGTCCCGGTGGCCCGGCCTGCCGCAGGTGCCCTCGCTCGGCGAGCACCCGCTCCTGCAGGGCTTCGACCTTTCTGGCTGGTTCGGACTCGTCGGCCCGCACAACATGCCGTCCGGCATCGTGCAGCACCTGCGTGCACAGTTGCAGGCCGGTTTGCAGGATCCGGTGGTGCGTCGGCGACTACAGGAAAATGGCGCACTTCCCGCGGCGCGCGCCGAGGACATGGTGCGCCTGATCGAGCAGGACGTGGCACGCTATGGGACGCTGGTGAAGTTCGCGAACATCCGCGAGTGAGCACTGCGCAAGCGCGCCCGCGGCCCGGCCGTTCGACGTGCGGCGCCGGCGACACGAAAAAAAGCCACCGGGCCCACGCGACGCCCTGCCAGTCTTTCCCAGCCTTTCCAGCCCGGGAAAGGCACACGCTGGGCGGACGTCCCGTTGTGTCAGCGATGTGAACATCCCCTGTTCCGGTGATGTTTTCGGTTGCGGCGACCCCCTACCCTCGCTTCCTTCTTAAGACGTTTGGTTGCATGCAGCTTCCGTAGCTCGCATTCGCGGCCGCGTCTCGCATCCGGTTTTTTCACATAGGAGCAGATAGAAAGACGATGGACCGCAGAAAGTTTTCGCTCACGATGGTCGGCGCAGCCGTACTGGCCGGATGCGGAGGTGGTGGTGGCAATGCCGGTGGCGGGTTCGCCTTCCCACTCGCGAGTGCGCCGCCCCCGGCACCCCCTGCCCCCGCGCCTGCGCCGGCACCCGCGGCCGATCCCGGCCCAGTGGTGCCGACGGGGCCCGAGCTCGCCAGTGCGACCTCCCTGCCGGCAGGTGTGGCCTTCTTGCAGACCATTGCCGCGACCGATGGCGATAGCTCCATCTCGCCCGGCCAAGCCAACATCTGGGACCTGAACCAGGACTTCTCCATCGAGGACGGCGGCAATGACCAGTTCGACGGCGCCCTGCTTCTGACGGTTGACGTCGGCGGCACGCAGGCACAGTTCCCCGCGGACCAGACCTATGCAGAACTGACCGCCCTGGGTCCGGAGATGGGCGCCTCCGACGGCGTCAAGTCCGTGACCTTCACCTCGGACACCCAGTTCCTGAAGACCTCGGGCGGCTACGCCTTCCTGCATGCGGGCGCAGAGGTTCGCCTGCAGCAGACCCTGAACCTCGGCAGTGCCGTCGGCGGGGTGACGCTCACCTGGAGCGGCGTCCCCAGCCAGGGCAACACCGGCAGTCCGCTGGCGGATCCCGGCCAGTATGGCCAGGTGGTGGTGCGCGATACGGCGGGGGCGTTGCTGGCAACGCTCTTCAAGGCCGATGCCAGCGGGCCGTCGGGGACCTGGGGCTCCGCCTCTCTGACGGCATACGCCGGTCAGACGGTGGTGCTGTCGTTCGAGCAGCGGGTCTGGGCGCAAGGCTCGGCGATCGACAATGTGTCCGTCCAGGACGCCAACAGCACGGAGTTCGTCGTCAATGGCGACTTCGAAGCCCAGGGCATGGGCTGGACTGTGGCTGCCGCCAAGGTCGCACAGAACGTGCGCACGGGCGTGCGCACGCTCAACGGCCTGGAGGTGCAGCGCACCTTCTTCACGCAGCCGAACCTGCTGTGGGCGCGCATCACCGATGTCTTCCACAATCCCACCGCTGCGGCGATCGAAGCGGTGGTGTCCTATGACACCAACCTCGGCTCCGACGGCGAGGGCTTCATCTATCCCACGCCAGGGGCCACGCAAAAGGCGCTGAGCACGTGGGACTACAAGTCGAACGGGGGAACCGGAGACCGTGACATCGGCTTCGCGTTCGGCACTGCGGACGCCGTCGTGTACACCTCCGCCACGGCACTTGGCGCCAGTGACGGAAGCGAAAATGTCAGCTTCAAGTTCAACATCTCGGTCCCGGCGGGCGGCACCATCACGCTGATGAGCTTCGTGGTTCTGACGGGCACGGACACGGGGCTCACCGCCACGGACGTCACGGCGCGGGCGACCCAGGTCGACACGCAGACTGCGGACATCGCCAACAACTTCCGCACGAACTTCGCCTACCAACGCGGCCTCACACAGGCCCAGTTGGACACGCTGAAGAACTTCTAGGCAGTCGGCAACGCCACCGGGCGCCGGGCCGTCGTCGCTGCGACGCTCGCCTCCCACCACGCAGCGCATGCCCCATGCCCCGTCTGCATCTGGCACCTTCGGGCCTGGATGCGCGCGGCCATGCGGGCCTGCCTCGCATAGGCGCTCCATCGCCGCTCGGCGCGGAAATTCAGATCCTGCTCAATGGGCAGCCCCCAGCATGCCGCGCAGGGCCGCCAGTTCCGACAGGCGCATGCAGCCCAGTTCGGGAAGGCCCATCCCGAGGCCGCACAGGCCGAACGCGATGTCGGGGTCCCCGGGGGGTCGATCGGCGCCGAGCAGCCAGGTGGCGTCCGCATCGGGCGTGAACAGCTTGACAACGGGCATCGGTACCGTCGCCAGCACGCCGCGATGAAAGAGGCGCGTGCAGACGTTGACAGCGAGACGGAGTGCCACGATCAAGGCCCCGACAAGCCAGCCACGCACCATCATTGCGGCCTTGCTTCTTTCTTCGGGTGGCTGCGAGCCGAAGCGGGCCGCGCCCGAGAGCCGTAGCCCCCAATCAGATGCGAACTCGCTCCAATGGCAAAGACGAACAACGGATGCCATCGCGAGCACGCAACTGGTTAGGATCGACCTCCATTCACAGGAGCGAGGCAATGAAGAAAAAAGCACGAGGCCTGATCGGAATCTGCATGGCCACTGCAGCCGTGGCGGCAGCCGCCGGCCCCTTCGGGCTCAATGCAGGAGACACCGTTGAGACCGTGGGCAAGGTCGCACAACTCAAGCCCACCGAGCAGCAAGGCGTCTATACGGTAAGCCGGCTTCCCAACGGTCATCTCGACCTTGACAGCTACCGGTTGATCTTCGGCCCCGCCACTGGGTTGTGCCGGATCGCGGCGTGGACGCCGGCCGCCCAATCCAGCGCCTACGGTGACGAGATCCGGCGCGATTTCCGCTCCTGGCAGGAGGCTCTGACCGCGAAGTACGGCGCGCCCGAGAAGTTCGACTACCTGCGCTCCGGAAGCATCTGGAACGAACCGAAGGACTGGACGATGTCGCTCGCCAAGAAGGAGCGCAAGCTCGTCGCGTTCTGGACGCCCACGCCGCCCATCGATCAGGTCTCGAGGATCGCCGTGGAGGCGATCGCGACGAGTTCTGGCAGGTACTCGATCAACCTCGAGTACGAGTTCGACAATTTCGACGCATGCAGTGCGTCGCTCAAATCCAAGAAGAACGCCAATCTCTGATGGCGCGCGTGTTGCCGCGCTTTCGTTCTGTCCCCCTTCGCCGATCTCATCGCCGCGGCGCGGCGAGCGCGTCCATTGCGAACGTGCTGGCCCGACGCTGGCGCCGGCACGCCCCAGCACATCGGCCGTGGGCGGAGAACCCCAACAGATCGGCATCGCGGGTGGGCCGATGCGGCTGGTCGTACCAGAGCGAAAACAGCAGTGCTCCCTTGAGCAGGTAGTTGGAAGCATGGGGCGAGATGGACAGCCGGTACAGCAGGCGCTCAAGGCCATAGTGGGTGAGCGTCAGGTTGAAGTCCTGCTTCTTGGCATCCGCATGTTGCTTCAAGCGGGTGCAGACCGAGGCTGCGATGTTGCGGCTCATGTGATGACGCTTTCAAGGTAGGGGCGCATCACATTGGACACGCGGTCGATCGTGGCGTAGTGCCAAAGCGCATCGACTGTCACCTTGCGCTGTGCCCATCCGTCGCGCAGCGCTTCCAGCGCCACGTCCAGGCCGATCTTGTTGCGAAACTTGAAGCAGTCGGCAATGGTCTTGGCAGCGTTGAAGACCGGAACGTTGACGCCGTCGGACTGCATGGGCTCGATGCCTTCGGACAGAGCAGGGCCAGACATGCGGATGGCGCGCAGCGCAGGCTGGTCGAGCTTGGGTGTTCCATGAGAATCTGCCAGACGCTGGATTCGTAAGCGGCCAGCCGTTCCACCTTGAGTAGCTCTCTGGTCGCTCTCAACTTTGGATGGCCTCGTCCGAAGGCCGCTTTGGCGGCATTACCTTTATCCAGGACCAACGAGCGCGGTACGACTCGGCCTTGCGTTTGAACAGGTCAAGATGTGGAGTTAACGGGTTCATCGTCAGTATGCCGTCGTACAACACGCCCAGGCCATTGGGAACATAGATTTCACCGGGTCGAACCCCGACACAAGTGGCGGGCATAAGGAATCTGTCGATTCCCTCCCGCGCACTTCGCAACATCTTGTAGGGTTCACCGAAGTACGATTCGTACCAAAGGTGGACCCGAGCCTGATTGGACGCTTCGATCGTGATTCCAAGATCGCCAAGCACGTTATTGACGCGTGCCTGCACCTGCTGTTCTCCGGCCATGCTCGTATCCTCTGGGTCGAAGTAGAACAGATCGTAGTCCTTGATGTCCGCCTCAGGTGAGCGGCCTTCCCGCAGGTTCCACACGGTCTGGAACAGGCAACCTGCGACCAGCCATCCGTCCGGGAGGGCCAACGCGTCCCAACGATCAAGAATTGCACGGTTGTGGCGGTTTGTGAGGATGTCAGCGAGGAAGCGCTCTTGCATAGCCATGAGAGGATTGCGCCGATGACGCGTTGCTGGCATTGTGCCGCCGGTGAGGTCCAAGGCTGTTAAGCAGCTGTCCACCTATGCGGCAGCAACTCGTCGATGCGGCTGTTCAGATGCGTGGGCAGGCGTTGCAGGACATCGTGCAGATAGGCGAAGGGATCGTGGCCATGCAGCCGCGCTGAGTGCACCAGACTCATCACCACGGCTGCGCGCTTGCCGGCGAGCTCGCTGCCGCAGAACAGCCATGCCTTTCTGCCCATGGCCCAGGGGCGCAGCAAATTTTCCAGGCTGTTGTTGTCCACGTTCACCGCGCCGTCAACAAGGTGGCGCGTCAACGCATCCCAGCTGTTGAGGCTGTAGCGCAGCGCCCGCGCCGTGGCACTTCCCTCGGGCACGCGGCGCAGCTCCAACCGCAGCCACTCGTGCCACTGCTCCCATAAAGGACGAGTGCGGCATTGGCGCTCGGCCAGGCGGTGCTCGGGCGTCAGCATCGCGAGCTCGCGCTCGATGCGGTAGATCGCCGCAATGCGCGCCAGCGCCTCGGTGGCCACCGCGCTCCTGCCCCCGTCGCGCAACAACTCGTCGTACTTGCGTCTGGCGTGCGCCAGGCAACCCGCGGCAACACGTCCGGGCACGGCCTGCACGACACGGTCATAGGCGGCGTATTCGTCCCGGATCAGCGTGCCGGCCCATGGGGGCCGATCCGGATCACCGCCAAGGAAGGACAGCGGGTACTGCGCTCCTCGCCCCTGGCAGAAGTCGTACACCACGCCCGGCGTCGGATCGAACGCGCCGCGCGCGTAGCCCCAGACGTAGGCTCGCTTGGTCTTACCCGAGCCGGGATCGAGCATCGCCACCGGCGTCTCGTCGACATGCAGGTGGCTGGCGCTGAGCACGAAGCGCCATTGCGCCTCATACAGCGGCACCAGCGCCGCACCGCCGCGACCCGACCACTGTGCCAGCGTCGAGCGCGGCGTGTGCACGCCGCTGCGCGCGTTGATGGATTCCAGACGGTAGTACGGCAGGTGGTCCACGAAGTGGCTGACCATCGTGTGCGCGACCAGTCCACTGGCAGGAATGCCGCCATCGATGATCGAGGGTTCGGCCGGCTCCTGCACCAGGCACTGGCAGCATCGGCAAGCCCACTTGCCGTAGATGTGGCGATGAACGAAGAACTCCACGGGGATGACGTCCAGACGCTCGCTGATGTCCTCGCCCACGCGCGTCATGGCCTTGCCACAGCCCGTGCTCGGGCAGGTGGTGTCCTCGGGCTCGTGGTGATGCTCCACGCGGCGCAGGTCATCGGGCAACTTCTCGCGCCGCGGCTTGCGCTTGCGCTCGGGCGTGTCGGCATCGCCCGCGCCATCCTGGTCCGGCGCCTTCGCCTTGAGCTGCTCAAGCTGCGCCAGCAGGTCGGCCTCGTCCTCAGCACAGGTCTCCTCGAACAGACGCCTTTGTTCGGCGCTCATCGCCTCGGCCTTGGCGCCGAACTTCCAGCGCTTCAGCCGCGCCAGCTCGAATGTGATCTTCTCGATCTTGGCGTCCTTGAGCTTGATCTCGCTGTCCTGCTGGCGCAGGCGCTGAAGCATCTGCCGCGCGAGTGCGGCGACGGCCTCAGGCGCCAAGCCCTGAAGGTCTTCGTCCTTGAGATCATGCAGTTGCTACATGCGCGAATCATGCGGGCGGCGGCGACTCACTGCCACTGGGAGATGCGCCGTCAACGCATCATGTTTGCGAGTTCGGCGTCTACAGCCGCGTGATCGCGCTCATCTCGGGCAGCCGCTGCCAAGGCAGGCCAATCACCAGTGCCTCGAACTGCGCTTGCGTCAGTGCGATCGGCTTGGCTGTGTCGATCTCGCGCGGCCAGGCGAAGCGCCCGGCGTTCAACCGTCGCGCGGCGCACCACACGCCGAAGCCGTCGTGCACGAGCATCTTGATGCGTGTGGCCCGCGCATTGGCAAACATGTAGCCGTGGTGAACTTTCGCGCTTCCCAGCGCGTGCACCACGTGTGCGAGCAGACGTTCGGCGCCACAGCGCATGTCCACCGGCTTCGTGCATAGCCACAGCGCGTCGATACGGATCAACGCAGCACCTCGCGAAGCCACGCCGCGCAGTCGGCGGCGGCCGAGATGGGCCACGTCACGCTTACGCCAATAACCCCACGCTTGAATTCGAGACGGATCCCCTCGGGAGCGACCGCTGGTGCTGGGGGCTGTGGCGATGAAGGCAGCGACAGCGCAACAAACTCCGGCGCTGATTCCTGCAGCGATGTTCCAATGGGCTTGGAAACGCCCGCGCCGCTGCGGCCGCGCCGCCAGTCGTGAACGAGGTTGTCGTTCAGGCCGAAGGCTCGCGCCACCGCTGCCACGGTGGCACCAGGCTCCGCGCACGCGGCCACTACTTGTGCTTTGAACTCAGCGCTGTGTCTGCGCCGCGACTTCGGGTTCACGTCCATAACCGTCCAGTTAGAAGTTAACTGGACAGCATCGTTTAGCCATCGGCTCTGCTCAAGGTGGGACGACCAGCCGCTTACCTGGATTCGGCGATGGCTTCTCTGACGACGAGGCGAAGAAGACGCAATGGGCAGCATTCTTGAAGAAGAACCGACTTGAGGCGATAGATCTGGCGGATGTTGTGACACGGCTGCGAGAAGAGTTCGAGAAGTGCGGCGTCTTCTGACGCTTCCAGCCAAGCTCACCCAACCCGACCACCCCTTGATCCAGGCCCGGCGCGACCGCTAGATCAAGTTGATGCGCCGGATGAAGAGTTCGCATCCGGCTCCGCCGGCCACCAGTCTGGCGGCCAAGTACTCCACGACGGAACAGACAGGCAGCGCTGCAAGATCTCCTCCATCGGATTTCTGGCGGCCAGTTCCGTCGTGACCACCTGCACCCAGACCTTGGCTCGCTCATCGTAGGGAGCTCGAAGCCCCTCGGCCATCTGCTCGAGTTGCGCCAGAAAGTCCTTCAGGCGCCGAACACGCTCGTCAGCCTCCATCATCAGGAACGCTTGCTTGAGCTGCTCAACTCTGGCCTCGTTCCGCCGGCGCTCCAACGCGCGGGCCTCTTCCTCTCGTCTGGCAACCGCGGTTGCGGCCTCACGCTCCTTTCGCAACTCCACCTGCAGTGGCACCAACTGGAAGGCGGTCCGCACAATCTCGTCAACCTGTCCCTGAAGCTTCTCTTGCGTCCCTTGCCATGTCTTGCTCGCACGGTATTCGGTCCCCGAGATGCTGAAGGAGAGCTTTTCGGAAGGTCGATTCTCGTAGTCGCGCGCCCAGGAGTGTTCTTTTCTCTTCTCCGCAAGTTCGTCAGAGTCCAAGTAGACCCGTCGATAGCCCTGGGAGAATTGAATGGTAAAAGTCTCGCCCTTGAATCGAGCCTCGATGGCGGGGCCTTCAGATCGGCCGATCGGACGCCCCGTCGGGGCTTCACGGCGGGCGATCACCATGCCTCCAGCCACAAGGCCTCGAAAGATCGAGGCGTGAAACCGCAGCACCCAGTCCATCGCTTCCAACGAAGCCGTGATGTCCAGCAATCCGTGATGAAGAAGGCTGTATCTGCCATGGTTGTCGCTTGGGGGTCGGTCCTCCTGTTTAGTCAAGCTCCACGCGTTAACCCCTCGACGCTTGTACTGCACGATCATCCTGGGGATACGGTCGCAATACCGCTGGGTTGATTTGATCAGCGGATGCGCATCATCCAGAAGCTCAGAAAACTGGGCGGCGACATTCACCACCGCGGCAGCAGCATCTGCCTTCAGCGCTTCAGCGCGCTTGCGCTCCATGACTTTCTGTCGCTCTCGCTCCTGCGGATCGTTCGTCGCGAAATGCACGACAACGTCCAGCTCAGGCGTGGGCAACGGGGTTTGCGGAGGTTCTTGGCCCGCCTTGAGCTTGGCCCAATAGCCCCGAGGCGGGGCTGGCACCGCATGGCGACGGCAAGCCTTGGCCAAGCCAACATCCGAGATGCCCAGTTCGGCCGCCAACTGAGTCATCGGCTTCGCCCAGACCTTCACATACAGTTCGCTGCGCTTCATCTCCTGCTCCTATGTGCACGTCGGCCGATTTTGTCGTGCTTCGTATTGGTGCCCAGGAAGATGCCGGCATGATGACGCCCATGCCACTAGAGAACGATCGCAGCCCCCTCCTTTCCCCGGCGTGTTCGACCTTTCGATTGCCGAGGGTGTCAATGAGTCCGAGCGGCTCCTGATGCGCTTGTGCCGAAAGTCGTTCCTCAGTCTCTGGGCACACGCGAACCTGCATACTGCACAGGACATGCGTGAAGGCACGGGCAGCGCCAAAGAATTTACCGATGTGCTCGTGGCTTTCGGCGATGACGTCATCATCTTTTCCGACAAGCACATCGCGTTCCAAGAAGACAAGGACCTGAAGATCGCTTGGCCGCGGTGGTTCAAGCGCGCCGTGACCGAATCGGCGAAGCAGTTGCATGGCGCCATGAGCTGGCTTAGGCGCTGCCCCGACCTCGAAACGAGGGGCATCATGGCGCATGTCGAGGCACGTGGATTCGATTCGGCGGGAGGCCTGTATCGGCACCTGCTCGCCCTGATCGACTACGCTAACATGGTGGACCAGCCATATGCGCAGAAGCAGCATCTCCGGCTGAAGCAACGTCCATGGAACTCCGTCGCGCAGGTCTGAACTGCTCCGGCTCCCAATGGATGGCAAGCCATCCGCGATGGCCTCGGCGGCTAGACCAGCCATGCTCTGATCGCCTAGATGGTCGACTAGAAGAACCAGGAGAATGGCAATCCCATCGTTTTTCTGCATGATGTGCAGCGACACGATTCTGTTAGCAAAATGCGAGCTGCATTGTGTGCGGTCACCGATAGCGGTGCATCACAGTAACCGCAGCTGATGTGCGGCAGCAAGATGGTGGACAGGATTTCACATACACCGTCCATTTCATCAGCATCGCCAACCAGCCCGAGACCGTGGATAGTTCGGAACACGAAGGCAGATTTCGCGCCTTCGTTCATCGGCTTGATGCGTTGAAACAGGCCAAGTACCACGTGCACCAGGTACAGGAGCAGCGATGGCAATAGCTCGTAGACGCCGTGGTACACATCATTGTCGGCGTGACTCCTGAATACGAAGTTGAAGTTCTGAGGGGCGGTACGAACTTCGATCCGCTGGGCGGTGATCAGATGAACGGCCTGCTGCATTGCTCCATAGAGCCCTCGTACGTTTTTGGCTTCAAAGATCGATTCGACAATGAAGTCCGCATCGAGGATGGAGGTCAGAGCAGGCTGGCGAAGCGCATCTGCAACGATTTCGACTCGCCGATTGCCCAGTTGCTTCTGACTCAGCAACTCGGGGTTAACCTCCATGAAGCTGCTGAAAAATGAGTCCTCGTCTCCGAGCATCCACGAGAGATAGAGAAGATTGTCCGTCAGCGGCTTGCGGAGCAGGTTGAAAGAGACGGTGGACTTTCGCTTCTCCATGCACTGAAACGCTTCGTAGACGTGGTGCAGGCAATCTGAAACCAACGCCATCGTGATCGTATTCAAGATGACCCTCCGAGCTTCATCATGGCGGCCGATTGCTCGCAACGCTTCGATGAAGTCTGTCTCCGCTATCTTTTCAAATCGCCTCGCTTCTTGCTTGTTGGCGAACTTGATGGAAACGAGATGCGCCTCCGCCTTCTCGTACTCGACAAGCAATCGCGCCGACTCGTCGTGCAAGAAATAGCAGTACTCGTGCGCCAGTCGGTGCTCCGCAGGTATCCATCGCAGACGGCGCCTTGGAATCAGGCCGCATGAAGCCATTGGACTCCTCGCTCAGCGCGTCTAGATGCGTTCGACCACTGCGCATCGAAGTTTGTTGAAAGACGCTTGCACCACGGTACCTATCCTCTCAAACCAAGTGCGCGCAACCAGGCATCGACCTGACCGAAAGCATCCTGCTGCCACTGCTCGGGGCTGCGCGTCAAAGGAATTTCATCAAAAATCCATCTTTCAGCAAACACTGAAATGCGGCGAACTGGTGAAATTGCGCCAAATCAAGGTCAGAACGCATCGACGCCGGAGAAGCTCGCGCATACAAGCCAGACTGCCGCAACGTGGGAGAAATTCAGCCACACGCGGCCAGTGCAGCCCGTGCGGCTCGTCGGCACCATGAGGCCTGAGACACCACCGCAAAAGCAGCGACAGGGGACCCGCCGAGGGGGTTGCGCGGTCCCGTGAGAGCCGCGCCCCGGTTGCAGCCTCGTGCCGCCTCCCGACCAAGGAAAGACGGCTCTGTGAGAAGCCCTCGTCCTGTCCCAGCAGGTCAGCTCCCAGCGCCGCAACTCGGATGCTTGTGGCCTTCGGTTGCATTCTGCAGGCCGAGGAAATCGAGGATATGCGGCGTGGCACCGTCCACCTGCAGCATCGGGGTTGGCGTGAGATCGCCGCGGCAGTATGCGGCCTTGAGCGGATTGAGATAGTTGTTGTTCAGCACAAGCAAGGTGTCGCGCTCGCTCGCGCTCTGGCCGCCATGGCCGCTGCCGGCGCCGCCGTGGTCCGATGTCACAACGATCAGCCACTCCTCGTTCGGGTAGTTCGCGCGCGCAACGAGCGCGGCCAGTACCTGCTGAATCTGCCCGTCCTCGGCAACGATCTTTGACTGATAGTTGGCGTTGTACGGGTCGTAGCTCGGCGCGTGCACATCGACGTTGTGCAGGTAGTAGAAGATCGCGGTGGGGGGATGGTTCCAAGTGAGCCAGCCCTTGACGGTATCGGTGGCCTGCTGCGAGTTCTTCGCCGCGTTCGCGACCACAAAGTCGGCCCTGTCCGGCTTCAGGTTGTGGGTGATGTTGAACCAGTCGCCGACCACGCCAACGGTGGCCGTGGGCCAGGCCTGCTTGATGAGATCGAACACATGCGGCTTGCGCATCAGCAGGCTGGTGTCGTTCGACGTCACGCCGTGCTGGTCAGCCCAGAAGCCGGTGAACACCGACGCCCAGCCGGGACCGCTCACCGTGGCCTGTTTCGTTCCGCCCGCGAGCACGTTGCCGTGAAAGGCACCTCCCGCGATCAGGGCCGAGATCGCGGGCGTCTGTGCGCAACCCGTGCATTGCACCGCGTCGCCCCGCAAGCCGTCGATGCCGATGACCAATACATGGCGGTTGCCCGGCACCGGGTTGGCGATGCCTTCGCCCGCGATCAGTCCGTAGTGGTCATAGGGATTGCCTGCATAGTCGGTCTTGAGGCCGCCCACGTCGCTTGCGCGCTTGTCGCTCAGGTCGCAGCGCTGCGGAACCTTGTGGTAGTCGAATGAGCGGCACCATGATGCGCGGCTGCCATCGACGCAGGCATTGGCGCAATCGACAGGCGTCACCGCCTGCAGGGTCTCCACGTTGTGGCCGCTGATGGCTGCGTTTGGCGTGAACGCGAAGAGCTTGAGCGGGTTGGGACGCAGGCTGTAGTGATCGTAGGGGTTGCCTGCGTAGTCTGTCTTCAGCCCCCCGGCTTCGGCTGCGCGAGCGTTGCTGAGATCGCAACTCTGGCTCGTGCGCTGGTAGTCGAAAGAGAGGCACCAGTTCGAGCGCGGCGATGCCAGGCACGCCGCGGCACAGGCCTCTGGCGTCGTGTCCATGAGTTTGTCGACGTTGTAGCCGGAGATGGCTGCATTGGCCGTGAACTCGAACGCGTCGAGGGCTGCCGCGCGGGCGTCGCCGGCATCAAGCGCTCCGGCCACCCAGAGTGCGGCAAGGATGGCTCGACAGGTATGCGCTGCGCGAATCGCTATCGTCATGGTGTGTCCTCCTACTGGTTGATCCACGTGACTCAACAAACGTACCGCCCTAAAAGGCCCATTTCGACCCATCGCGCTTCGGCTTCGAAGCGCTTCGCTGGCTTGGAGCCCGTCTCCCGAACCGCAGGAGCCGAGCTCCGAAGCCATCACCAGGGCAGCGAATAGGTCTTGGTGTTGGTGAAGCTCTTCATCGCCTCCAGCACGCCTTCCTTGTAGCCCAGGCCCGAGTCCTTGATGCCCCCGAAGGGCGTGAGCTCCAGCCGGTAGCCCGGCACCTCGCGCACGTTGACGCTGCCCACGTTCAGCTCGCGGATGAAGCGCGTGATGTAGTCCATGCGGTTGGTGCACACCGCCGACGACAGGCCATAGGCCGTGCCGTTGGAGATGCGGATCGCTTCTTCGATGCTCCTGAAGCGGATCACCGGCGACACCGGCCCGAAGGTCTCGTGCCTGGCCACCGTCATCTGCGGGTCCACATGGTCGAGCACCGTCGGCGAGTACAGCGCACCGCGGCGCTCGTTGCCGTAGAGCAGCTTCGCACCGGCCTTGATGGCCTCGTTGACCACCGCCTCGAACTGGATCGCCGCGGCCTCATCGATCACCGTGCCCATGTCCGTGGCCGGGTCCATCGGATCGCCGTACTTCAAGGCCTTCGTCTTGGCCACCAGCAGCTCGACGAACCGGTCGGCCACCGACTCGTGCACCAGCATGCGCTTGATGGCCGTGCAGCGCTGGCCCGAGTTCTTGTACGACCCGCTGGCCGCCAGCGTCGCGGCTTCCTCGACGTCGGCGTCCTCCATCACGATGATTGGGTCGTTGCCGCCCAGCTCCAGGACCTGGCGCTTGTACACCGCCTTGCCCGCGATGTACTTGCCGATGGCCACGCCGCCGGTGAAGGTGACCAAGTCGACGTCGGCGCTGGTGAGCATCTCGTCGGCGATCTCCTTCGGGTCGCCGGTGACCACCGACAGCATCTGCGGCGGCAGGCCCGCCTCGTACAGGATGTCGGCCAGGATGAAGGCCGTCAGCGGCGTCTTCTCGCTGGGCTTGAGCACCATGCGGTTGTTGGTGGCAATGGAGGGAGCCACCTTGTGGATCACCTGGTTCAGCGGATGGTTGAACGGCGTGATGGCGGTGATGGCGCCCTGCAGCGGCTCGCGCAGCGTGTAGACCTTGCGGCTCTTGCCGTGGTGGGTGAGGTCGCAGGAGAACACCTGGCCGTCGTCCACCAGGGCCTGGTTGGCCGCGAACAGCAGCACGTCGGAGGCGCGGCCCACCTCGTACAAGGAGTCCTTGCGGCACAGGCCCGACTCCATGGTGATGACGCGCGAGATCTCGTCCAGGCGCGAGGCGATGATCTCGCCCGCGCGCATCAGGATCTTGTAGCGCTCGTAGCGCGTGAGCGTGGGCTTGTAGTCGCGCGCGATCTTGTAGGCCTCCCGCACGTCCTCCAGCGTGGCCTTGGGCACGGTGGCGATGACTTCGCCGGTGTAGGGGTAGGTGACCTCGATGGTGCGGTCGCGGTGCACGCGCTCGCCTGCAATGCGCAGGGCCTCGCGGTGGACGGTGCCTGGCTTCAGGATGGCTTGGCTCATGGGGAAGTGCTCCGGAAGTCGTTGTCGTTACTGGGCGTGGTTCAGCGCGATGTCCAGCGCATCGAAGTTGCGCAGCCGGCGCCCGGCGGCAATGCCGGTGACCGGGCGGTTGCAGATCAGCGGCACGCGCTGCTCGGAGACGCCCCCATGCGAGCGCAGCGGCACTTCGAGTGCCGAGAGGTCGTGGCGGCTGGCCGAGGTGCCGATGACGGTGCTCTGCTCGCTGACCACCACGATGTCGCCGATGCGATCGGGCGGCAGCTCGAAGCGTTCGGCGGCGTCCTTGCGCGAGAGCACCAGCTCCATGCCGGGGATGCCCTTGATGCGCTCGATCCAGCCGGGCACGCTGGCTTCAGCGGGCGCGTACACGGTGGCGAAGGAGCCGAGCGCACCGTGGTGCACCACGTAGGGGTCGGTGATCGGCAGGATGACCCGCGCCTCGTCCTGGCCGTACCAGCCGTCGAGCACGTCCTGCAGGTAGATGACCTTGGGCGCGCCGGCTGCGTCGTGCTTGTCGTTCATGCCGTGGTCGGCGGTGACGACGATGGTGGCGCCCAGGGCGTCGAGCTGCGCGAGGTAGCCGTCCATCATGGCGTAGAAGGCGTTGGCGGCGGGGCTGCCGGGGGCGGCCTTGTGCTGCACGTAGTCGGTGGTCGACAGGTACATGAGGTCGGGGCGGCGCGACTCCATGAGCTTGACGCCGGCGGCGAAGACGAACTCCGACAGTTCGGCGCTGTAGACCGAGGGCACGGGCATGCCGACCATGTCGAGCACGTTGTCGATGCCGTTCTCCTCCATCGTCACCTGGTCGGACTTCTCCGACGAGAAGCAGATGCCCTTCATGCGGTGGCCCAGCAGCTTGCGCAGCTTGTCCTTGGCGGTCACCACCGCGACCTTGGCACCCGCGTCCGCGAAGGCGGCCAGCACGGTGCCCGCGCGCAGGTACTTGGGGTCGTTCATCATGACTTCCTGGCCGAGCTCGCGGTCGAAGAAGTAGTTGCCGCAAATGCCGTGCACCGCAGGCGGCGCGCCGGTCACGATCGACAGGTTGTTCGGGTTGGTGAATGAGGGCACCACGCAGTCGGCCAGCAGGTCTGCGCCGGTCTTTCTCATGCGGCCGATGTACGGGGCCACGCCAGCGGCGATGGCTGCGTCGAGGTAGGCGGGCTCGCAGCCGTCGACGCACACGACCACGACGGGGCGGCTCATCCAGCGGTAGCTGCGGGCGTTGACTTCCAGCGATTCGGGTTTCATGGCGGAGGGTTCCTTGATGGAGATGGATCGAATGAATGAAGGGAAGGAGAAGGCGACCTGCCTCAGCGCCGGATGAAGACCGCGATGGCCGCGCTGACGAGGCATGCGGTCGCGACGATCGGGAAGACCATCGACGTGCTGCCCGAGTGGTCCAGCAGCCGCCCGATGAGAGGCTCTCCCAGGCCCGCCAGCAGGTAGGAGAAGAAGTTCATGACGCCGGTGGCCGTGCCCGAGCGCTTGGCTCCGACGAGGTCCGGGCACAGCGCCCAGAAGGAGGAGGCGGGGCCGTAGACGAAGAAGCCCGCAAGGAAAAGCAGCGCCAGGCCGGCGATGCTCGTGGGCGTGAGGTACATGCCGATGGAGGCGGCCGCGCCCAGCAGCATGTAGAGCACGATGGCCTTGTAGCGCTTCGAGCCGAACACGCGGTCGGAGATCCAGCCGTTGGTGAGCGCGCCGAAGGCCATGCCCACCGGCAGCGCCACCGAAATCCAGACCGGATCGATCATGCCGTCGGCCATCTTGCTCCAGTCCTTGCCCAGGAAGTGCACGGGCACCCAGACGATCAGCCCATAGCGCGCGGCGTTCTGGAAGCCGATGGCGAGCGCGGCGATGAGCAGCTTCGGGTTGCAGAGCACGGCCTTGTAGCGGCTCCACGAGCTTTCTTCGGGCGTGTGCTGCAAGGCTGCGGCCTTCGCGTCTTCCGCGTTGGCGATGCCCGTGTCGGGCGACTTGAAGCCCAGGTCCTCGGGGCGCTCCCGGGCGATCAGATAGAACGCGATGCCGCCCACCAGCATCAGCAGCACGGGCAGCCTGAAGATCCAGCGCCAGTCCAGGTGCAGCACGTTGACGACCACGATGGAGGTGACGAACGACAGGATCGACGCGCATCCCGCCGCGAAGGTGTAGAAGCCGAACACCTTGCCGCGCTCGCCGGTGCCCCACCAGTTCGACAGCAGGCGGCTGCCCGGCGCCCAGCCGAGCGCCTGGAAGTAGCCGTTGACACCCCATGGAATCGCGAGCGTCTTGAAGCCGACCGCGAAGCTCACCACCCAGTTGGCGGCGCAGGACAGGACGGCGCCTGCGGTCATCACGCGGCGCCCGCCGAACTTGTCGGCGAGGTTGCCGTTGATCGCCTGGCCGATGGCATAGCACCACAGAAGGCTGGCCGAGGCCCAGCCCAGCACCTCCTTCGACAGCCCGAATTCCTTCTGCAGCCCCGGAATGGCGAACCCGAAGGTCTGGCGGCCGGTGTAGAAGAAGAGGTAGCAGAACATCGCTGCCAGCAGCATCCGCCACTGCGCGCGCCGGAATGAAAGCTCGTGGGGCTGCGCGTACGCGCCGGTCTGCAAACCCTGGTTCGCCAATTGCATTTTTGTCTCCTGTGCTTGACGGGCCTGGACCCGTGGAGCCGGCCTTGGCGCCGGCGTTTTTTTCTCGGGGCTCTGCGGCTTCGGCCGGCTAGGCCGGCATCGCGCCGATGAAGTTCCTGCCGCGCGCCCCGTCCATGGCTCGCGCGATCATGGCGGCGGCCTCGGCGTCCGCCACGCCGTAGTCCGCGAACTCGGTCTTCACGCCCAGCCCCTGCAGGAAGCCGCGCAGCCGCAGTGCGCCGGCGCGCAGGTCGGGCCCGAACAGGCGCTGCAGCGTGCGGTCGCGATCGGGCGAGCGCGCCCAGGCCTTCTCGAGCACGATGGGCAGCGTGAACGAGCAGGCGATGCCGTGAGGCAGGCCGTAGCGCAGCGTCATCTCGTAAGAAATCGAATGGGCCAGTGCCGTCTTCGTGTTGGAGAACGCGAGCCCGGCCTTGAGCGCGGCCATCGCCATGCGCTCGCGCAGTTCGATGTTGCAAAGGTCCCCGACCAGGGCCGGCAGGCACTCGAAGATGTCCTGCACGGCGGAGATGGCGAAGGTGTCGGAAACGGGGTTCGCGTTCACGTTCCACACCGACTCCAGTGCGTGGGACAGCGCGTCGAGCCCGGTCGAGACGGTGGTGCCCGCCGGCACCGAGAGCATCAGCTCCGGATCGACGATGGCCGCCTCGGGCCAGGTGGCCTGCAGGTGCAGCGAATACTTCTTCTGCCTGGCGGTGTCCCAGATCGTCGCCCACGGCGTCACCTCGCTGCCGGTGCCGGCCGTCGTCGGCACGGCGATCAGCGGCTTGACGCTGGCAGGCTCGAAGGATTTGCCGGCCGCCAGCAGATCGACCAGTTCGTCGAAGCGGCCGCTCGCCGTGCCCACCATCAGCGCCTTGGCGGTGTCGATGGCGCTGCCGCCGCCGACTGCCACGATCGCGTCGCAGGCGCCGGGCGTTTGCCAGAAGCGGTCGTACAGGGCGCTCAGGTGCGCCACGTCGGGGTTGGGGCGCACGTCGTCGATCACCTCGACCAGCGAGCCGGCCAGGAGCTTCTGCAGTCGCTCGACCAGCCCGAGCTCGCGTGCTTCGGGAAAAGTGACGATCGCGACGCGGCGGCCGGCGAGTATCGACGGGAGGCGTTCAAGGCTGCCTCGACCGCTGTGGATGGATACGGGGTTGTGGTATGCGTGGGGCATCGGGTTTGTCTCGTGTCGGCGGTTGTCCGTTTCTCTGCTTGTGCATCGCGCTGTGCCGCGCGTTTCGTGGGAGGCAGTGTCGAAGCCGTCCCGAACTACGTCCAATCGCATTTCCGGTGCGCGCATGGTCGAAAACCGATGGATGGGTGTCTCGCTGCGGTGCCGCGATCCGGGGGAAAGCGCCCATTCGCGCAAGGACGCGCCCGTGAGAGGCTCCAGGGAGCTTCTCGCCCCCTGCCCGCGGCCGACCTCATGTTCCACCAGTACTACAAATCGATCCGATGCTTCCATGCCGTAGCGAAGACCGGCGGCTTCACCTCGGCGGCGCACTACCTGCATATCGGCCAGCCGACGGTGACCGACCAGGTCAAGTCGCTGGAGACCCGCTTCAATGTGGAGCTTTTCCTGCGCAGCGGCCGCAGCGTGAAGCTCACTGCAGCCGGCGAGCGGCTCTATGCCATCACGCAGGGCCTGTTCGGGCAGGAGGAGGAGGCCATGCTCTTCCTGCAGAGCGCGCGCAAGCTCAAGGTGGGGCTGGTGCGCGTCGGCGCGGTCTCGCCGCCCATCGCGATGGAGCTGGCGCGCAACTTCAAGGAGGCCCATGCGCCGCTGGACATCACGGTGTCGATCGGCTCCGAGGAGTCCACCCTGCGGGGGCTGCAGGACTTCAGCATCGACGTCGGCATCGTCGTCGAGCCGGCGGCCGCCGACGGCCTGCACATCGAGCCCTATCGCACGGAACGCATCGTCGCGGTGGTGCCCGAGGGCCATGCATGGACGAAGCGCAAGTCCATCACCACCCGTGACATCGAAGGCGAGACGGTCATCATGCGCGAGCCTGGCTCCAAGACCCGGCACCGCGTCGAGCGCGCCTGCCGTCAGCAGGAGGTGCACCTGCACTGCGCAATGGAGATCAATAGCCGCGAGGGCATCCAGCACGCGGTGGCCAACGGAATGGGCGTGTCCTTCGTCACGCAGGTGGAGTTCATACCGCTGCCGGGCCTCGCGGCAGTCACCATCGACGACGAGCAGCTGTCGATCAGCTATTCGCTGTGCTGCCTTTCCATCCGAAGGGAACGGCCGCTGATCGACGCCCTGTTCGCTGTGGCGCTCGGGCAGGCTCGCGCGAATCCCGGCAGCGGCCTGCCGGCGCCGGGCTGATGGAACGCTTCGATCCTCGCGTGCGCTCCTTCAAGGAGATGCCATGCCTTCAGCCGTCCACGGTCCCAGGCCTCCGGAAAGATTCAAGAGCTGACGGGACCACGCCATCTTGACCTTCGATGGGCACGATGCCGCCCTGGGGTTCATGTTCGATACGGAGCCATTCGGTCGTGGACCCCGTGCGCCTCCCCATGCCGGACCGTGAATGCTGTGGTCTGACATCGGGCTGGAGACCGCCGAATGCGGGCAAGCAGTTTCGAAGCATCGCCAAACCTAGCACACCGTGCCGGCTGAACGCTTGAGCGCCGGCGCACCGAGTCGCCGCTCCCAGGCGGCCGGCGGTCACCTGGCCGGCTGCCATGGCGTTGCGCGCGAAGAAGGAGCGGCCGAAAGGAAAACGAGAACCCCAGTGCGCTGACAAGGGGACGCCCTATCGCCGCCCCCGCAACCCGATCTCTTCCAGCCCGCGACAATCAAGCCATGAGCCAAGCCGAATTTCCCCCCGCCGAACCCGCCGTCCTCCACACCCCAGCCTGGTACAGCGACACCGAGCGCGAGGTGCACCTTTTGCCGTAGGGTCCGGGCGACTACAAGGTCACGCCTGGCCACGACGCCGAACGATGGACGGTCACGTCGCTGAAGGACGGAACCACGGTCTACAGCGGCATCGGGCCGGTCGAAATTCGGCGAGCTGCCGCTTGATACAATCGCGCCACGCCCAGAACTTCTGGGCAGTGCCTGGCCAGGCAAGCTGAATCTCACGCCAGCACGTCGAAGTCATTACGACGAGAAAAACAACAATGACTTCATGCAAAAGAATTTGCCGTAGCGTGGACCGCGTAAGAGTTCACGACCACATTCCCGAAGCCGCCCTTGAGGCGGCTTTTTCATGGGCGTGCAGGGCACCGCTGACCACGGCTCGCACCGCGGCGCGACAACCCGGAAGAACATCACGTTGTGTCCTCCAGGTCCTCCTTGTGCAGAGAGGCACGCCCGCCTACGAGACCTGAACCGGAGGCATGCTGAGAGTCCTGGGCAGGCAGATGGAGGATGTCAACCAGTTCGCCAGGGACCAGTTCATCGCCGACCTGGCGAACCAGGAAGGCGCGCGAAGCGCTGGCCGCGCGCGGGTCGGTGGTCAAGCGGCTGATCGGGTGATCACCCAAAGAGAAAGCCCTCTGGAGAGGCTTCTAGGGTGTCGCAGTCACTCTTCTTCAGCGTCTTTTTGCCTCTTACTGCGCCCAAGGCCGTATCCACCGAGGGCTCCAAGCACCGCTCCAGACACGATCTTCAGAACGTCAGAAACTAGGGCGTCTTTGTTTAAATACATGCCCACCAATACCACTAAAACCAAGGCAACGATCCCGGCCCCGATCAGGGCATACTGGACCATATCTCGCTTGAAAATGTGCTTCCGTTCGCTCTCGCGATCACGCTCTTGGGTGTGCAGGATCTTTTCGGCGTGAGCTGTGTTGTTGTCCAACTCACGGATACGGAGGTCCATCTCTTTCGAGCGCAACTCCAACTCCTTGGACTGCACATCAAGGAGATTTTTGAGCGTTTCTTCCGTGAGCTGGGGCGGCTTGGCAGCCGGTGGCTGAGAGGGCACTATCCCCCTACCGTTGGAGCCAGCCATTTATGCTGGCACGCGATACTGCGGATGGGTATATCGAACGACGAACGAGCCAAAGCTTCGGACGCCAGGTCGTGGTGGTACGACCTGCGAGGACTTCACAGCCGTCGGATTCTCTTTGACAAGGCGCAAAAACGCCTCGGCGCTCAGCACTTCCGACTCAACCGGGACCAAGTCCAGAGTGATGGGGGCGCGCTTCATTGCTTTACTCCAGTGCTCGACTTCGGGATAGTCGTCATCCTGGCAAGAAAGGTCTTCCTGCCGAGAGCATCACAACGCGGTTACGGCGCGCCGTGATGACAACAGTTATTGTGACGCGCATCTAGCGCTTTTGCTCCCTTTTCCGGGATTTCCCTACTGACCATTTGTGCGGCGCAAGATCCAACGGGATGCTTCATGTAGTCTACTTATTTAGCTATATATTTGATAGCATATGACCGCCTAAACTTCACAGCGAATTGACTGTGCACACGTCTGCACGGTTCCCCAAGAAGGATTTCGGGCTCTCAGGATCATTCCGGAAATGGGTCAGAGATTGGAAAGGAGGTCTCACGTCTCCCCTGACCATGAGGACGAAAGCTGTACATTTGTACAGAGAGGCGGATAAGACTTGGACTGGCTTTTATGCCGCCCCCGCCGGGTCAGGATTCCATGGAAATCAACACGGCTACGGCTCACTACTGCGACTACACGGCCCTCAAGGCCTGCGACGGGCACGTGGCGAGCCCGAGCTGAGCGGGACGCACTCACTCACGAGAACGCCACAGGGCGAGGCGCCCGGATCGGACGGGTCAGGAGCAACTGGTTTCCTGGATGCCACAGAGGCGATCCACCCAGACGCGGAAACGACCCGACGGCAGGCCCGCGCGCGCAGCAGGTTCGACCTTCAGCGTGGCGCGATCCTGGGCGGGGAAGCGCTGATCCGCGAACTCGACTTGCGCCCAGTCGCCCTGGCAGTCGCTCAGGCGGGCGGCTTCGATGAAGCTGTCGCCATCGAAGGTTTCGCCGTCGCCCACGCGCAGGTGGACCGCGGCGGCACGCGCCGGTCGCGCGCGGCCCGCATCCGCCTGGGACTTCACGGTGAGCTTGCTGCCGCCGACCCATCCCCTGCCGCTGTACATCGGCCGCGCCGGACGACCGGTGAGATCGGCATTGTCCTTGGCGTTGCGAATCAGGAACCAGCCGTCGCGCACGCCGATGACCTCGACCTCGACGCGGACACCGTAGTTCATCGCAGGCTCGACGAAGGTCGGCGGGAGCCTGCCCAAGACCCTGGCCGCAGTGCTCGGCGCCTCGCGGACGTTGAGTCCGGCCGGGTCGGTCTCGGCGACGAAGGCACCGAAGCTGCAGGATCTGGCCGGAGTCACCGCCGGCGACGCCGGGCGCGAAGCACCGTCGGCGGGCCCCGCGGCCTTCGCGCCGCCGGCGAGCGCGGCCAGACCGGCAGTGATGGCGATCAGGATCGCCCTGTGGAGGTGGAAATCAGCAACCATCGGTAGCCATCGAGAGAATGTGGTGGAACGCCGGCCTCTTCTACACCTTCTACACCATCAGCCGGCCCTGCGACGTGCAACCAGCGGCACCAGACAGGCCACGGCAAGCAATACCGCCCATGTCGCCAGGTAGCACCAGTCCGCAGGCCCTGAATGGCCGACGGACTCCCAGCCCGTGGTGGCCTCCCACCATGACCAGAAGGGATACAGAACGAGCGTGAGGACCGGGCCGGCTGGCACCACCCAGGCAAGGGTGATCAGCAGCCGCAGCACGCGGTGGCGTCGCGCGGGTGGCATCGGCGAAGGATCGGAAGGGCGCGGCATGGTCCATTCTGTTCGGCCCGCTGCATTTCCGGAAGGGTCGGCAGCCCTCGAGTGGCCCGACAGCAGCGCTGCCTCGGGCACCTGGCACCTAACGGCCACTGTTATCGTCTGCCGATCGCAAGCGCCCCAGCGATGGCCGATCTTGCCTCGCGACACGGATCGACTCCTCCCCTCTTCTCCCAAGATACATGTTTGCCCTGATCAGCCTGACCATCGACCGCGCCCGGAAGGAGCGCTTGCCCCAGGTCGCCGGAAGCCTTGCGTTCACCACCTTGCTGTCGATCGTGCCCCTGTTCGCGACGAGCTTTGCGCTCTTCACGCGATTCCCGGTCTTCTCGCGGTTCCAGGACGCGCTTCAGGAGTTCTTGCTGAGGAGGCTTCTTCCCACGGACATCGCGCGCACGGTGCTGAAGTACCTGAACCATTTCGCCGCGAATGCAAGCGGCATGACCTGGGTGGGCTCGCTCTTCCTGCTGGGCACCGCCATCGCGATGCTGCTGACGGTGGAGAACGCGCTGAACCAGATGTGGAAGGTGCGCAGGAACCGGCCGTTCTTCAAGAGGGTCGGCCTGTACCTGCTGATGCTGGCGATCGGCCCACCCGCCCTCGGCTTGAGCCTGTGGGCGACGTCGTATCTGCTGGGCATTTCCATGGGCCTGATCGGCGCGCTGCCGCCGTCGCTCGCGTTCGTGCTCGACCTCGGACCGTTCCTGCTCGGCGTCGCCATGCTGACCAGCATGTTCTACCTCGTGCCGAACACCAAGGTCCGGCTGCGCGATGCCTTCGCGGGCGGCTTGATCGCCAGCATGGTTTTCGAACTCGGCAAGCGGGGCTTCACCGCCTACCTGGTCAAGATCCCGACATACAAGGCCCTGTATGGAGCCTTCGCGGTTCTTCCCATGTTCCTGCTGTGGGTGTACTTCTCGTGGCTGGTCACCCTGGTCGCGGCCATGGTGACGACCAACCTGGCGCTCAACCGCCGGCAAGCGGCAGGCAAACCTGCCCGGGCGTGAACTCGGCCTCCGGTCGCCCCATCGGCGAGGAAGGCGTCTGCGCGCCGCACTGGCTCCAGTCGCGGCGCAAGGGCCTCAGCCTCCGCCAGGTTCGACAAGCTCCCGCAGACTGACCTTCAGCGGAAGCTCGTAGTCGCGACCGATGAGCTCCGCCCGGAAGGACTTGCGAGGATGGATCGTCAGCACCTCGTCCACGAGGGACAGCCGGTCGACCAGGCTGGGGGCATCGTCATGGAACCGGACCTGCGCGACCGGAACCTCCAGAGCGCGCGAAGTGGCGCGTTCCTCGATGCGTGCGAACACCCGGCTCGGCGCGGGATGGACCGGAATGTCCTGCTCCACGCGCATGCGGTATTTCTTCGTTTCCTTGGTCCGCAGCGTCACCCGCAGCGCATTGCCTTTGCTGGCCATCTCTTGCTGCAGCAGGGCAGCAACTCCACACCCCTTGTTGCCAGCGCCGCGATCGCCCCGAAGGTCGCGCTCTGAACCACTGACAACTGCTCGCCCGGCGGGCGATCGCTGTGGTCGCTGGCCAGTCCGACCATAACAAACCTGTGCCATCGCTCCAGGGCGTAGTCGGTGTGCAGCAGGCTGGCCTCAGGGATGCAGGGCGTGAGGCAGACATACAGGTGGTCGGCATCCCCGATCGATATGCCGAGTTCCTCGCACTTTCTGCCGATGCGCTGCCCCAGGGCGATCGCGTCCTTCGGCAGCTTGAAGAGCTCGCCCGCGTAGCCCGGCATGGGAGAGCCGGGCCGCAGGTGCTCAGGACTCTCGAAGTAGCGAACGTCCCGCAGCGGCTTGGCGCGTTTCACAGACTTTTCCATGGCTGCAATGTATCGCGCGGCACCGCGGCGCCCCCGGGGCTTCGCGCGAAGGCAGAAGCCACACGAATGCGTTTTTCGCCCATCGATTTCGATCTGAAACTGCAGCCCATGCCCCCTACCCTCGCCACACGCAAGCCCGTCGATGAACTCACGGCCGCCGAACTGGAGACGTTCCCTGTCTGGGAGTTCGCCGTGGATGAGGATGGAGACGGCGAAGAGCAGGACCACCTGGGGTGAAGCCGGACCCGACCAGCGAAGTGCCGGACAACGACTCCTCGTTCGGTGTCGCGGCGATCGCGCTATTCACGACCGAAGGTCAGGGCTTTTTTTCGCAAGGCGATTCACCCGCCGAAACCAGCGTAACCTGAAACGCCTCGGGCTGGCCCATCAGGAAGTCTTTCCGCTGGACTACTGCACCGCGTTCCGTCGGCACGCATCGAAGTCTTCGAACGTGGCACGTTCAATGTGCTACGTGCACAGTGCTCGCACTCAGCATCCGTCAAGCCTGCGGCCCAACGAACACGGGCCTGGTCGCTCAGGCAAACTTTTCCGCCACCTCATTGGACAGCCGGAAGCGCCTTCCGGGCGCTGCCCACTGGGCCCTGAGCCACCAGTCATGCGCCACGGCGATTTCATGGCAGGTTGCCAGGCCCAGCCCCGGCCCCAAGGTCTCGCCGATGCGCGCCCTGCGGGTCCTCTAGCCATTCAATACGAGAGATCCCTGCGGATATTGCTCGCACATGAAATCGACAAACGCCCGAACCTTCGGCGCGGGAAGTCGTCGTGATGTATGCAGGACCCAGAGCTCGACCTCCGCACCCGAGACCGGGCCCCATTGAACCAGTTCTCCGCGCGTCAGCTGGTTCCACGCAATGGATTGCGGCATCAGGGCAGCACCAGCGCCGGCGACTGCAGCGTCGCGAATCATCAGGAATGAGGAAAGCCTCAGCCTCGGAATCGGCTCCAGGACCAGGCGCCCATCGTCGAGCGTCCAGTTCGTGGGTTGAAAACTTGTGGACACGATGCCCGGAACGGGGCTGACCTTGCCGGGGGGCGGCAAGGGAACGGAGGGCGCCGCCACGACCACTAGCCGGTCCTTGGCGAAGCACCGGCCTACGAGGCTGCTGTCGGGGCTTGGATTGATCCGGATCGCGGCGTCGAACTGCTCTTCGACGAGGTCGACCAGGCGATCGTCCGCCACCACCTCGCATGTGACATCCGGGTAGGCCGCGCAGAACCCGGCGGAGATGCGCCCCATCGCCAACTGCGAGAACAGCACCGGCGAAGCAATGCGCAAGCGTCCGCGCGGCACCGACAAGCCCTCGCGCGCGGAGGTCATGGCATCGGCCACCTCGTGCATCGGCCCTTCGGTGCGATCCATGAGCATCTGTCCGGCTTCCGTGAGCTTGAGCCCGCGGGCGCTGCGCTCGATGAGCCGCACGCCGAGTTGCTCTTCCAGCTCCGCGATGCGCCGGGACAAGGTCGCCTTCGATCGCCCGCTCGCGCGACTTGCCTTGCCAAGGCCTCCATTCGCCGCGACGAGGGCGAAGTCGGTCAATGCATTCAGGTCCATGTGTTCCGAATTTGAAACGAGGTGTCTTTATTTTCGCATCTTCGTTTTATTAATGCAACGAACTATCTTCTCCCCATCGCAACTTCGACATGAGGAAATTGAAATGACCACCACTCAACGTGCTGTCCTGATCCGGGCCTATGGCGGTGCCGCCGCCGCCGAGGTCGCCCAGATCGCGAGGCCCGCTGCCGGACAGGGCCAGGTCCTGGTCCGCGTTCGAGCCGCCGGCGTGAACGGCATCGACTGGAAAGTTCGTGAAGGATTCGTCCGGGATGCTTTCCCGCTTCAACTGCCGGCCGTGCTGGGTATCGAACTCGCGGGTGTCGTTGAGGCCGTTGGGGCCGGAAGCTCACGCTTTCTCGTGGGCGATCGCGTCATGGGGCCGCTTGGCAGGCTGGGTGCCTATGCCGATTTCGTGGCCGTCGACGAGGCCAACCTGGTGCGCACGCCGGACAGCCTGGACGACGTCCATGCGGCTGCAGTCCCGGTGGCGGCCGTGGCCGCATGGCAAAGCTTGCACCACGCCGGTCCGATCGCCGCAGGTCAGCGAATCCTGATCCACGGCGCGGCCGGAGGCTTGGGTGGCTATGCCGTGCAGTACGCCAAGCGGGCAGGCGCCATGGTCTTCGCAACAGCGTCGGCTGCGCACGTCGAGTACGTTCGCAGCCTGGGCGCAGACCGCGTCATCGACTACCGGCGCGAACGCTTCGAATCGGTCGCGAGCGACATCGACCTGGTGCTCGATTACGTCGGGGGCGAAGTGCTCGATCGCTCGTGGCAGGTGCTGGCGAAGGACGGCGCGATCGTCGGCACGACATCGCCCGACATCCTTGCCCGAACGCCCGCCGACCGTCGTGGCCTGTGGTTGATGAACCAGCCGGACGCAGCCCTCCTGGAGCGGCTCGCAGCGGAGATCGCCAAAGGCACCCTGGTCTCGAAGCTCGACGAAGTCGTGGGCTTCGACAACATCCCCGCGGCCATCGAGCGCAATCGCACAGCCGCTCGCATCGGCAAGGTCGTCGCGGATTTCTCACGTTGATCGACCTTGTGATCCATCCCTTCGACCGTTTCCCTCAACCACCTGGAGATCTTCATGAGCATTCTCGTCACCGGTGCCACCGGCACCATCGGTTCCCTTGTCGTCCAAGGGCTGGCCTCCGCCGGCGCACAGGTCAGCGCGTTCGTTCGCACACCCGGAAAACAAAGCTTTCCGGCCAGCGTCAAGGAGGTCGTCGGTGACTTGACCGACGTGCCGTCGTTGCGCGCGGCCCTCTCATCGGTGCGCACGCTGTTTCTGCTGAACGCTGTCACGCCCGACGAGGTGACCCAGGCCCTCGTGGCGCTGAACCTGGCGCGCGAGGCCGGCATCGAGCGCGTGGTCTACCTGTCGGTCATCCACGCGGACAAGTTCACCAACGTGCCGCACTTCACCGGCAAGCACACGGTCGAGCGAATGATCGAGTCCCTCGACATTCCGGCGACCATCCTGCGACCGGCGTACTTCATGCAGAACGAGCGCTCGGTCCAGCAGGTGATCCAGGGCTACGGCGTCTATCCTATGCCGATCGGCTCGGCGGGCGTCGCGATGATCGATGCGCGCGACATCGCGGACGCCGCCGTCGCCGAACTGCTGCGTCGCGATCGCGAGCCCGGCCCCTCACCGCGCACGACGCTGGACCTGGTCGGGCCAGAGCTGTTGACCGGCGAGTCGGTGGCCAGGATCTGGAGTGCCGCGCTCGATCGCGAAGTGATTTACGGCGGAGACGACGCGGCGGCCTTCGAAGAACAGCTGGCCGCGTTGGGGCCGTCCTGGCTTGCCTATGACATGCGCCTGATGATGGTCGGCATCCAGAAGTTTGGCATGCACGGCACGGACGGCACAATCGACCGCCTGCAGGCCATCCTTGGCCGTCCCCTGCGCAAGTACGCCGACTTTGTCAAAGAGGCCACGGCCGCGTCGTAGGCGGAGCGCTTCGCGTACGTCGGCCGGGACCAGGGGCCACAAGCAATGCTGATTTGTGCACGCGACAGGTATCCAGGATTCATCACCAGATGCGCTCCGAGGCCCCTGATATCTGTTCCGTGGTGCAGCGATTGCTGGCATTCAGCGGCAAAGCGCGAACGAGTACCCTCGGCCGAGGCCGTGTGAAACGCCGCCGTCGTGCCGATTGCCTGAAGGCGATCTCTCAGATCGCACCATGATCGACAATCATGCCTCGGGGGAATGGTTTTGGCTGCCCGCGAAAATCCCGACCTCCGCACGTTTTCATACGCCAGGAGCGGTCGTTCGGCCCGGGCTCAGGTGCAGCCACAGCACGTACACCCCCTTGGGAAGAGAGCCAAAGCGGGCAGCCGTGGCATTGGGCCAAGCGCCAGCGGAATGACAAAATTCTGAGGCCCGAGGCCTAAAGTGCAGGAAATCCTGTAACACTTAGGAAAATAATGGCCTACGTGGGTTACGAGTATGTGCGGTCAAGTCTGGACCTGCCCATCTTCGAAGTGCGCCGTCCCGCTTTGGTCAAACCGGTCACGCGCATCATGTCATCGGCGGACGCACTTGGTGTGCCGGCCGCCATGGTGCCGGCCGACGGCGATCTGGTAGCGCACTTGCTCTTTGCCCTCAAGCATGAGGGAGTGAACCTGCAGGTGCTTGCGGGCGCATCCAAGCACCTCGCCCGCGCCGACCTGGTCGCGGCGCTTGCCGCGACTCCCAATGGACAATACTTGCGAATGACCCAGAGGCGCAGCCGTCCTCCCGACTCCCCGCGCCGCGCCGCGCCCGAATTCAGAGCCTGGCATCCGAATCCATCAGGCCGCCGCCCAGGGCCTTGTACAGCGCCACCGCACTGCCGAACGCACTGCGCCGCAGATCCAGCTGCGCCTGCCTGGCGGCATAGAGCTGGCGTTGTGCATCGAGCAGTTCGAGGCGCCCCTCCGTTCCCGCACGGTAGCGCAGGTTGGACAGCTCCGCACGGCGTTCTGCGCTCGCCACCGCGCGGGCCTGGGCTTCGAGCTGCACAGCGAAGGTCTCCCGCCCTGCCAGACCGTCGGCCACTTCTCGGAAGGCTGTCTCGATCGCCCGCTCGTATGCCACCACCGCGCTGGACTTGCGCACTTCGGCCAGACGCAGCTCGGCGCGCAGCCGGCCGGCCGAGAACAACGGGACGGAGAGCTGCGGCGCAAAGCTCCACGCACGCTGCGCGCCATCGAACAGACTGCCCATGGCTGGGCTGGTGTAGCCGAGGGACGCCGTCAGCGAGAGCCGCGGGAAGAAGGCCGCCCGCGCAGCGCCGATGTCCGCGTTGGCCGCGACGAGCGCCTGCTCGGCCTGCTGGATGTCCGGCCGCCGATACAGCAGGTCCGAAGGCAACCCCGCCGGCAGCTGGCTCACCACGGGCTGAGCCTGCAGGGGCAGCCCATCCGGCAAGCCGGCCGGGATCTCCGCGCCCACCAGCAGCCGCAGCGCATGGCCGGCCTGCGCCATGGCGCGCCTTCGCGCCTGGACATCCGCCTCGGCAGTCGCCACCTGCCCCTCGGCCTGAGCCACCTCCAGCCCGCTGCTCTGGCGCGCGGCCTTCAACCGACGCGCCAAGTCCAGCGACTGGCGCCAGTCGGCGAGCGTGCGCTCGGACAACTGCAGCTGCTCCTGGGCCAGGCGCTCGGCGAAGTAGGCATCGGCCACTGCGCCGACCAAGGCGATCTGCGCGGCCCGCCGTCCGTGATCGCTCGCCAGGTAGCGCGCGAACGCTGCGTCCGACAGCGCGCGCACGCGGCCAAAGAGATCCATCTCGAACGCGCTCGTGCCCACGCTCACACCGAACTGATTCTGAACGGCGGCGGGAACGACGGGGTTCGATGTGTCATTGGCCGCGCTCCGCTGACGCGTCGCGTTGCCGGTCGCATCGATCGCGGGCCTCCGCGCCGCGCGCTGGATGCCGTACTGAGCCTGCACCGCCTCGACGTTCAAAACGGCGATGCGCAGGTCGCGGTTGTTCTCAAGTGCCAGTGCGATCAATCGCTGCAGCCGCCGGTCGCCGAACATGCTGCGCCAGCCGAGGTCTGCGCCGTGCGCCGTGGCATCGGTCGTCACTTGGCCCGGATACACCTCAGGGATCGGTCTCGCAGGCCTGACCAGTTCGGGCGTCAGCGAGCAGGCGGACAGCGCCATCACGACAGGAAGAACGAGGCGCCGCATCGCGTCAGCCCTCCTGCCCACGGCCATGCCCGGCGTGGGGGCGGCGTGCCCTACGCGACGCCGCGATGCGCTCCTGCAAGCCCATCACGAACACGAAGAAGGCGGGCACGAAGAAGATGGCCAGGGCGGTGGCCGTCACCATCCCGCCGAACACACCGGTGCCGATCGCGCGCTGTGTCTCGGCACTGGCGCCCGAGGCGATGATCAGCGGCACCACCCCCATGCCGAAAGCGAGCGATGTCATCAGGATGGGGCGCAGCCGAAGGCGCGCCGCCTCGACGGCCGATTCGATCAGCCCCTCGCCCTGCTCATGCAGTTGCTTGGCGAACTCCACGATCAGGATCGCATTCTTTGCCGACAAGCCGATGACGGTGATCATCCCGACCTTGAAGAACACGTCATTGGGCATGCCGCGCATCAGGACGGCCGCCACCGCGCCCAGCAGGCCCAAGGGGACGACCAGCATCACCGACAGCGGGATGGCCCAGCTCTCGTAAAGCGCCGCCAGCACGAGGAACACCACCAGCATGGACAGCGCCATCAGCATCGGTGCCTGGGCGGCGGACTGCCGCTCCTGCAACGACTGGCCTGTCCATTCGAGCGCGAAGCCGGGCGGCAGCTGCCGAGCCAGCCGCTCCATCTCCGCCATCGCCGCTCCGCTGGAAGCACCCGGTGCCGCATTGCCTGAAATGCGCGTGGCGGGGAACCCCTGGTAGCGCACCAGTTGCAACGGCGTGTCCGTCCACACGGGCGTGACCACCTCCTTCAATGCCACCATGCCTGCGCTGCTGTTGCGCACGTGCAGGCGCAGCACGTCGTCGATCTGCATGCGCGCCGGCGCATCGGCCTGAATGACGACCTGCTGCATGCGCCCCGCGTTGGGAAAGTCGTTCACGTAGGCCGATCCCATCGCAACGGACAGCGTTTCGCTGATGTTGGAGAAGGACACGCCTAGCGCCTCGGCTTTCTGCCGATCGACATCCAGACGGATGCTGGTGCCCTGCGGCAGCCCATCCGGGTAGACGCCGGTCACGACCTTGCTCTGAGCGGCCAGCGCAAGCAGCTTGGCCTCGGCGGCCTTGAGCGCGGCATGGCCCTGGTTGGCTCGGTCCTGCAGCCGCAGGGCGAAGCCCGAGCTGTTGCCCAATTCGTCGATCGCGGGCGGCATGAGGCTCATGACCGTTCCCTCGGTGGTTCCCGTCATGGCTTGCTGCGCCAGAGCTACCTCGCCGCTGGCGGTCGCGCCGTTGCGCTTGTCCCAATCGCTGAGCATGGTGAATGCCATGGCCGCGTTGGAACCTGAGCCGGAGAAGCCGAAGCCGACAACGGTCATGTTGGACTGGATCGAAGGGCGGCTCGCCGTGTGCGCCTCGAACTTCTTGACGACGTCCAGCGTGCGCTCCATGGTGGCATCGGCGGGCAGCTGTACCACCGTCATGAAGTAGCCTTGGTCCTCTTCGGGCAGGAAGGCCGAGGGCAGTTGCCGGAACGCAAGGGCCAACACGGCACAGAGCGCCACGAACACCAGCATGACACGGCCGGCGCGCGCGACCAGCTGGCCGACGCGCGAGGCGTAGCGCGCGTTCATGGCATCGAAGCGCCGGTTGAATCCGCCGAAGAAACCCCGCTTCTCGTGGTGTCCCTGCGCCACCGGCTTCAGCAGCGTCGCGCACAGCGCAGGCGTCAGCGTCAGCGCCAGGAAGGCGGAGAACAGGATCGCCACCGCCATCGACAGCGCGAACTGCTGGTAGATCACGCCCACGGAGCCGCTGGCGAAGGCCATGGGAATGAACACGGCCGTCAGCACCAGCGTGATGCCGACGACTGCGCCGGTGATCTCCCGCATGGCTTTCATCGTCGCTTCGCGTGGCGCGAGGCCTTCCTTCGCCATGATCCGCTCGACGTTCTCCACAACGACGATCGCGTCATCGACGATGATGCCGATGGCCAGCACCATGCCGAACATGGTGAGCACATTGATCGAGAAACCCGACACCAGCATCACGGCGAAAGTGCCGAGCAAGGCGATCGGCGCCACGATGGCCGGGATCAGCGTGTAGCGGATGTTCTGCAGGAACAGGAACATCACCAGGAACACCAGCGCCATGGCTTCGATCAGGGTGTGGATCACCTTCTCGATGGAGATCTTCACGAAGGGCGCGGTGTCGAACGGGACCGAGTAGTCCATGCCCGCCGGCATGGTGCGCTTGAGCTCGTCGAGCCTGTCGCGCACGCCCTGCGCGGTGCGCACGGCATTGGCGCCCGGAGACAGCTGCACGGCCGCCGCCGTGGCGACCTTCCCGTTCTCACGGTTGACGAAGCCATAGGACTGCGCACCCAGTTCGACCCGTGCCACGTCGCCCATTGTCACCTTGGAGCCGTCGGCGCTGGCGCGCAGCACGATCGCCGCAAACTGCTCGGGCGTGCTCAGCTGGCCCTGTACCGTCAGCGGCACGGTCACGCGCTGCCCTGGCAGCGATGGCGAAGCGCCGATGGCACCCGGCGCGATCTGCGCGTTCTGCTGGGTGACTGCAGCCGACAGGTCGTTCATCGACAGGCCGTACGCGATCAGCTTGGCGGGGTCCACCCAGATGCGCAGGGCCTGCTCGGCGCCAAACATCTGCACTTTGCCCACGCCCTGGATGCGGCGCAATTCCTCGACGATGTTGCGGACCATGTAGTCGCTCAACTCCGTTTCGGAAAAACGTCCATCCTTCGAGCTCAGCCCGATGATCATCAGGAAGCCCGATGCCGCGGACTCCACCGCCAGACCGTTCTGGCGCACCGCCTGCGGCAGTCGCGGCTCGATGGCCTTGAGCTTGTTCTGCACGTCGACCTGGGCCATGGCAGGGTCCGTGCCCGGCTTGAATGTGGCCACGATGGAGGCCGAACCGGAGGCGTCGGCGGACGATTCGAAGTACAGCAGGTTCTTGACGCTGGACAGCTCTCGCTCGATGAGGCTGACGACACCGTCGTTCATGGTCTGCGCCGACGCTCCCGGGTAAGTGGCGGTGATGCTGACGGTGGGGGGCGCAACCGAGGGATAGCGGGCGATCGGCAGCATCGGGATCGCGATGACCCCGAACAGGATGATGAACAGGGAGAGGACCCAGGCGAAGACCGGGCGTTGGATGAAGAACTGCGGCATGGCGGCGTTCTCAGCGAGCGGCCGCGGCATCGGCCGCCGTAGCCACATCGGCCGGCTTCCAGTCCCGGGGCGTTACGGATGCGCCCTCCGACAGGCGCTCCATGCCTTCGACAACGATCCTCTGGCCGGCACGGAGGCCGGAACGCACGCGGTAGCTGCGCTCGACCAGCTCACCCAATTCGACCGCCTTGCGCTGTGCCTGCCCTTGATCGTTGAGCACCCACAGCTGCGGCTGGCCCGCCACGCGGACCACCGCCTGCTGCGGCACCATGAGAGCCTGGGCGTGGCTGGCTTGCGGTACCCGCGCCCGCACGAACATGCCTGGCAGGAGCTCGCGCAAAGGGTTGTCCACGAGCACGCGCAGCAGCAGCGCTCCGGTTCCGGCATCAACGTTCACACCGGAGAACAGGATGCGGCCCTTGGCTGCGTACGGCGCGCCATTGCTTCGCAGCAGGGTCACCGCCAGACCGTCCCGGGAGCTCGGCTGAAATGTTGAAAGCGCATCACGCAGCGCGTCGAGCGACGCGGCCGGCTGGCGCAGGTCCACGTAGACCTGGTCGATCTGCTGGATGCGTGCCATCGGATGGGTGTCGCCGCTGCCAACGAGGGCGCCTTCGGTGACCAGGGCCTGGTCGATGCGGCCCGAGATCGGCGCCTCCACGAGCGCGAACCTGAGGTCAAGCTGTCTGCGCGCCAGGGTCGCGCGGGCCTGCTTCACGTCGGCGGCGGCCTGTTCGCGCTGGGAGACGGCGTCGTCATAGGCCTGGCCACTGACCGCATCGGCCTCGACCAGGGGCTGCAGGCGCGCCGTCTGCGTCCGTGCGCGTGCCAGCGCGGCCTCGGCACGCTGCAAGCTTGCCGCAGCCGTGTCGACTTCCGCCTTGAACGCAGCCGGATTGATCTGGAACAGGCCCTGGCCCGCGCGCACCTCTGTGCCCTGCTCGAACAGCCGACGCTGAACGATGCCGCTGACCTGGGGACGGATTTCGGCGACACGCACGGCCGCCACGCGACCCGGCAGGTCCTGCGTCGGCGCCAGCGGGGCGGCACGCACCGTCATGACCGAGACGATGGGCGCGGGCGGCGCGGCCTGCCCGGTTTCGGTCTCCGCGCCGCCACAGCCGGCGATAAGGACCAATGCCAGGGCGAACGTGCCGCCCTGGCGGAGCAGAAAATCGATCTTCATGGGTGTCTTCGAGAAGCTGGCGGACCTCCGCGAGCGGCAACAAAAGACGATTGTTCAAGGACAGCGTTGGGGCTTGGATGAGCCTGTGTCGAGATTCGATGGAGAATTTGAGAACGCAAGGTTCGCCGCAGGCCGACAGCCATGGACTAGGACGTCAACAAGCTGGCCGGCCTGTGCATCGGCGCGGACGACGATGTGGTCAAGCCCTTCAACGCCACAGAGACGGTGGCACGTGGCGGTGGACCTTTTTCAGCGTAGCCCTAGGCCGTGTGATTGATCGAAGATCAGGGAGCAACTCTCCCTTGGTCACGTGACGAACTCCGACGATTAGCGTGATCGAGTCTGCCGGGCTGGGTCCAGTTCGCGCGATACCCAGGCGACGACCGCGTCGATAAAGGCGCGTACTTTCGGCGGTAGAAACGCTCGCTCCGGGTAGACCAGCGCGATCTGCATTTCAGCGCCGACGATGTCGGCCAGCACCTGTACAAGCGAGCCGCTGTCCAGGTGCGGTGCTGCGAGGCCGTGCGGAAGGAGCGCAGTGATGTCCGTCGAAAAGAAGCTGATTGCCGTCTTTGGCGCAACGGGAAACCAGGGATCCGGGGTTGTGCGAGCCCTGAAAGCCAACGGCCAATTCAAGGTTCGAGCGCTCTCGCGCGAGCCGGGCAAGTACAAGGGTGGCGCCGACGAAGTTGTCGCCGCGGACCTGGCGCGGCCAAAGACGCTTGGGCCCGCGCTCGAGCGCGCGCACGGCGTGTTTCTCGTCACCAACTTCTGGCAGGAGGGCGCCGATGAGATCAAACAGGCGATAGCGGCCATCAAGGCCGCGAAGGCTGCCGGCGTGAGCCATCTGATCTGGTCGACGCTGCCGAACGTCGAGGCGATCAGCGGCGGCGAGTTCAAGCTTCCCCAGTTCACGGGCAAGGCAAGGGTCGATGCGATCGTGAAGGAGGCCGGATTCGCGCGCCACACCTTTGTCGTGCCGCCCGCCTACTACCAGAACTTCTCAGGCCCCTTCGGGCCGCAGAAACAGCCGGATGGCAGCCTGGGGTGGGTTCTGCCCATCGATCCTACGGTGCGTTGCTTTCACATGGGCGACATCAACGAGCTGGGCGACATCGTTGCCGGTGCATTCGCGCACCCCGATGAAACCGGCGACGGCGCATACCTGCCATTGGTCGGCGACTTCCTGAGCTTCGACGACATGGTCGGTGCGTTGAATGAGCTGGGCCATCAACTCACCTTCACCCGCGTTCCGCGAGAGGTGTACGCAGGCTTCTTCCCTGGGGCGGACGCATTGGGCGAAACACTGGCCTACTACGAGACCTATACCTACCTCGGCCCAGGATCCCACAGTGATGAGATCGCGCTCGCGAACAGGATTGCGGGACGGACGCCGACTCCTTTCGCGTCTTGGGCGAGGGACAATTTCCGGATCAGTCAAGCTTCTCCGGCCTGAAGCACAGGACGGTGCTCAAGTAGCGATAGGCCCGCCGTACATGCTGAGCCTGTCTGCTCGTGCGGCCCTCGTGCGCTAAGCAGCACGCGACGGAAAGATAGCGCTTCATCCTTCGCGTGGCGAGTTCCGGGTCGATCAGCACACCGCTGGCATGCCGTCCATGGTGATTGCACGATAGCCCAGTTCGACGTCTATGTCGACCCGTCCAAGATCCAGCGCAGCGAGAAGCAGATCAACTGGCGGATAAGCGTTCTTTCCCGGGAGGGAGGGAGTAAACACCGTTCGAAGCGCCGTTCGCCTGCTCACGGCGCAACGTCGCGCTACAGAGCTTTCGAGAAGAAGGCCGCTTGACCAATCCTTGATGCTGCGCCCACCGAACTTCGATGAAGCATCGGCAGCATGGCGGCATGGATCAATTTCAGGGCCTCGGAAACCGCACGCCGTTGCTGCTTCCGCAAACGCAGGTCCGCCCCTCCTGTCACACCTCAAGGACTTCAATGCAAGGACTTTTCATGAAGAACCCGCAACGCAAAAGACGGTGTTCCTCCGCAATGGCTGCGCTCCTGCTGCTGGCAGCGGGGTCGGCGACCGCTGGCGTGAGCTGGTCCATCGGCATCGGTTCGCCGAATGTGGTCGTGGCGCCCCGGCCGCCGGCCGTGGTCTATGAACCCGCGCCGGCCTACGTGGTCCCGGCGCCGGTGTATCCGGTCGTGCCGCGGGTCGTCGTTGCTCCGCCGGTCATCTATCAGCCGCCGTCCGTCGCCCTGCGCGTCGACCATGACCCCGACCCTTACTACCACCACAGGCACGACGACGACTGCGATGACGACTGACGCTCGCCGGTGAGCTGCGCGGCGCGAGGCGCCGCGCAGCACGCGCCTGCCCTGAAGTCATCGTCCAACCGCAGGGTCATCGCTCGCCTGCGCCGCTGCCCGACATGCCCGTTGCATGCGCGGCGGCAGAACTCCATTGCTCCGATGAATGCCTCGCCTGCGGGCCTTTCCCCTTTTGCCACCGACATGTGGCGTCTCCTGAAACCCTTCGCCGGTGTCGCTGCGGTCGCGACGCTCATCGGCAGCGTGGGTGGCCTGGCCACGGCCGCCCTGCTGGAGCAGATCAATTCAGCGCTGCACGGCAGTGCGGCCATTTCCGTTTCCGCCATCGCCGGGCTCGCGGTCCTGGCCGTGTTCGCCGTGGGCGGGCATACGGTGGCAGGCGTTCTCAACAGCGTCACCGGCCAGCGGGTGGTCGCAGCCCTTCGCAAGGACGTCTCCCTGCGGATCATGGGCGCGCCGATCGCTGCCGTCGAGCGCATGAAGAGCCACCGGCTGCAGGCGATCCTCAACGAGGACATCGACACCATCAGCGACTTCACGTCGGAGTTCGCCGGCCATGCTTCGGCCTTCGCGGTCACGGCGGGCTGCGCGATCTACCTGTTCAAGCTCTCGCCCGTTCTCTTCCTCGTCAGCGCGCTCGCGCTGGTCGTGGGCATCTGGATCAATTTCGCCGCGGCAAGGGCCTGGAGCCGCAACTTCGAGAAGGCCCGGACCGGCGAGGACGAACTGCAGAAGCACTACCGCAGCGTCGTGGAGGGCGCCAAGGAGCTCCGGCTCAACCGGATGCGCCGGGCCCAGGTGCATGGCGTGCGCCTGTCGGGCGCGGCGGATCTCATCGCGCGGCTCAAGGCCCGGGCGCTCGGCCTGTTCTGGGCCGCCGAAGGTACGAATTCGGCCATCTTCTTCCTGGTCGTCGTGTGGATCCTGGCCGCGCGTCCGTCGCTGGGAATCGATGCCCAGGTCGTCAGCGGCTTCATCATCGTGCTGCTCTTCGTCAAGGGACCGATCGAGGAATTGGCCGCCCTGCTGCCTTTCCTGAGCCAGGCCCAGGTGGCTTTCCGCCGGATCGCGCGCCTGTCGGCGGAGTTCCGGAAGGAGCCGCACGCCGTCGATTCCGCACAGCCGGCATTTCTTGCGAGCCACATCGAGCTGCGGCAGGCTCGCTACCGTTTCGAAGCGCGGCAGGAAGGCGCCAAACCCTTCGAGGTGGGGCCGATCGACCTCAGGCTCCGGCGCGGCGAGACGCTGTTCATCGTCGGCGGCAACGGCAGCGGGAAGACGACGCTCGTCAAGCTGCTCCTGGGCCTCTACCAGCCGAGCGAAGGACAGCTTCTGCTCGACGCAGCGCCCGTGAACGACCGCAGCCGCGAAGCCTATCGCGGGCTCTTCTCCGCCATCTTCTCCGACTACCACCTGTTCGATGAACTGGTTGCGCAGGATGCTGAGCACATCCGGGCCGCCGGCGAACTGATGCGCCGCCTGGGAGTCGCGGACAAGGTCCAGCTCGTCGACGGCAAGTTTTCCACGACGGACGTCTCGACGGGCCAGCGCAAGCGCCTCGCGCTCGTGCATGCCTGGCTGGAAGACCGCCCGGTGGTCATGTTCGACGAATGGGCCGCGGACCAGGACCCGGAGTTCCGCAGCGTCTTCTATCGCGAGCTGCTGCCGGAACTCAAGCGCGAGGGCAAGACCCTGATCGTGGTCTCGCATGACGACCGCTACTTCGACGTCGCGGACCGCGTGATTCGGATGAGCGCGGGTCGGATCGTCGAGGCGTTCGTCCCGCCTGGGAAGCCGAAGTCATCCAGGGCGTTCGTGGCGGATGTCCGATAGGGCACGCTGCGGCTGCATTGCCGTAGCCGGACCAACGACGACAGCTGCGCGAACCGACCGAGCCTCAGAGCCTTTGCTGGGATGCGGCAACGCGAATGCCCCCGCAGACACACCCCAATCATTTGTCGTTGAAGCTTGCTCGATGTTTATCCCGAAGACAACCTGGGCAGGCCGCTGACTCCCTATTTGACTTCAGTTGCCGGTTCGGTAAGTTGGCCGCTCCAAGCTTCAACCAACTGCTGAACCAACTCCGCGACAACGCGGCTCGCCGGCGAGAGCTTGCCCTGCTTGGGAAAAGCCAACGTCACATGTCGGACCAGGTCGGGCTTCACCAGCTTGCTGGCTTGCAGACGGCCACTCTGCAGCTCGGCAGTCATCGAGTACGGACCGAGCACCGAGTACAGGCCCGGCGTCCGGGCCACCAGTTCCTTCTGCACCGTCAATGAGTCCGCCTCGGCGACGGATACGAGCTTGAACCCGAGGCTGCGTGCCGCCTCATCGAGTGCTTCGCGCCAATGACTGGGCCTGCGCGGAAGGACCAACTGCAGTCCGGACAGACGAGAAAAATTAACGGTGGCCTCCCGTGTGATCTCGTCACCAGGGGCAGAGACCAGGTACGTATGCGCGACGCTCAACAGCTTCTCCTCTCGGCCGCTCGGGCGGTTGAAGCGAAAGAGAACCGCCATATCGACAGCACCACTGTCCAGCAGCGTGTCGAGTTCAGTGCCTTGCGACTCGGTGATGTTGAGACGGATACCCGGGTGCTCCGAACGTAGCCGCTCGAACAACCGGGTCACCAGTGGATGTGCGCCTGAAGGAATGATGCCCATCCGGACTTCACCGAGCAGCTTGCCTGATTCCGTGCGCAGTTCCTCCGTAAGGCGTTCCGTTTCCTGCAGCCATGAGCGCAGTCGCACCACAGCCCTTGCGCCCAGTTCGGTCAGGGTCACACCGCGGCCGGTGCGGCGAAAGAGCGGGCCGCCCAGTGCCGCTTCGAACTCGCTGATCTGGCGACTGACATGCGATTGCACCGTCTGGCGGCGTGCAGCCACCTTGCTGAGGCTACCGGCCTCGACCACTTCGAGGAAGAGCCTGACGCTTGCGACGTTCATAGGGATTTCCCTTAAGAGCCATGCCTAAATTGGCAACTCTGAAACGCCTGAATTCTATCTAGGCGGATGGCTCGCCGATTTCTACATTTGGTCCAGCGCTCCACAAGGGCATACGAAATTCCAAACCCGCAGAGATCTATTCCAAGGAGATACCTTGAAACTCGCCAGCTTCAAACACGACGGACGAGCTACCTACGGAGTGGCACAGGCAGACCGCTATCTGCAGCCCCCGGCCGACTTTCTGAGCCGCTATCCGGACCTCGCAGCGGTGCTGCGCGCCAACGCACAACGCGAACTCGAACAGGCCGCAATCAGCAGTGGTATTTCAATTCAGGCCGCAGCGACGCAGGCCCTGCCGGTCCTGCCCACCCCGCAGAAGTTCATCTGCGTCGGCCTGAACTACAAGACCCACGTCGCCGAGACGAAGCGCGACGACAGCGCATACCCCGCCCTGTTCGTGCGCTTCGCGGATTCACTGGCCGCGAATGGGGACGTCGTGCATCGCCCGTCTTTCTCGGAGCGCTTCGATTGGGAGGGCGAGCTCGCCGTCGTCATCGGCAAGGGAGGGCGTGCGATCTCTCAGGAACAAGCCTTCGACCATGTTGCCGGCTACGCGTGCTTCAACGACATCACCGTGCGCGACTGGCAGCGCCACACGCACCAGTGGACGCCGGGCAAGAACTTTCCCGGAACCGGTCCGCTGGGCCCCTGGCTCGTGACCGCCGACGAAGTCCCGGACGTCAACGCCTTGACCCTCGAGACGCGCCTCAACGGCGAAGTCATGCAGAAGGCTTCGCTTGCCGACCTGCTCTTCACCATCCCGGTGCTGATCGAATACATCTCCCGCTTCACCCCCCTGTCCCCTGGTGACGTGATTGCCACCGGCACGCCCGGTGGCGTGGGCGACCGCCGCACGCCGCCTGTGTACATGAAGGACGGCGATGCGGTCGAGGTCGAAATCACCGGCCTCGGCATTCTCAAAAATCGCATCGGTACCGCGGCCTGACCGCACGAAATCACCATGGCAAACAAATCCCAGGCGGTGCCTCCCGCCAGCGCCAAGCTGCGCATCGCGGTCGACATCGGCGGCACGTTCACCGACATGGCGGCTTTCGATGAAGTCTCCGGCAAGCTCCTGTTCGGCAAGGCGCTGTCCACGCACGGGCAACTCGTGGACGGTATCCAGCACACGCTGGACAGCGCCGACATCGACGTGCACAACGGCAATCTTTTTCTGCACGGCTCGACCATCGCGATCAACACGCTGCTCGAGCGCAACGGTGCCAAGACGGCGCTGCTGATTACCGAAGGGTTCCGCGACATCTACGAGATCGGCCGCGTCAATCGCCCCGACGCGTACAACCTCTTCTTCAACAAGCATACGCCGCTGGTCAAGCGCTCCTTGCGCTTCGAGGTTGCGGAACGGCTGCGCGCCGATGGCAGCACGCACAAGCCGCTCGACGAGGCGGCCGTGCGCGAACTCGCGCGAGAACTGTGCGGACAGGGCATCGAGGCGGTCGCCGTGCTGTTGCTTCACTCCTATCGCAATCCCGCGCACGAGCAGCGCGTCAAGCAGATCCTGCAGGAGGAACTGCCTGGTGCGTTCGTCAGTGCCTCGCACGAACTCTCGCAGGAGTACCGGGAGTTCGAGCGCGTCTCCACCGTCGTGGCGAATGCCTACGTCGGCCCTCGCGTGTCGGCCTACCTCGGCGAACTGGAGAAGCATCTTGCCAAGGGCGGATTCGAGGGCGACTTCTACGTCGTGCAGTCCACCGGCGGGCTCTTTCCCAGCGAGCATGCCAGGCGAGACTGCGTGCGCATGCTGGAGTCGGGCCCGGCGGCCGGCGTCATCGGCGCGCAGGCCATCTGCACCCAGCTCGGCATGGGGGATGCAATCGCCTTCGACATGGGTGGCACGACAGCCAAGGCCGGCGTGATCAGCGAGGGGCGCCCTCTGACGACGGGCTCGGCACTCATCGGTGGCTACGAACGCGCGCTGCCGATCCAGATCCCGATGATGGACATCCACGAAGTGGGCACCGGCGGCGGCAGCATTGCGCGCGTTGAAACCGGCAGTGCACTGCGTGTCGGCCCCCGGAGCGCCGGCTCGATTCCGGGGCCTGTGGCCTACGGCCGCGGCGGCACCGAACCCACCGTGACGGACGCCAACCTGCTGCTGGGCCGGCTCGACGCCGACCACTTCCTGGGCGGCGAACTCAAGCTCGACATGGCCGGCTGCGAACGCCAGATGCGCGAGCGCGTCGCCGGGCCGCTGGGGCTGGATCCGACCGAGGCGGCCGACGGCATCCTTCGCATTGCCGTGACGCAGATGTCGCACGCTGTGAAGGCGGTGACCACGGAGCGCGGCCTTGATGCCGGCAGCTTCACCATGGTGGTCTACGGCGGTGCGGGGCCCCTGCACGCTTCGGCCATTGCGCGCGAGATCGGCATTCGCAAGGTGCTCATCCCCTTCGCTCCCGGCTACTTCTCGGCCTACGGCATGCTGTTTTCCGATTTGCGCTACGACTACGTGCGCTCGGTGTTCCGCAAGCTCAACGACGTGTCATTCGAAGAGATCGAATCGCTCTACCAGGGGATGGAAGACGAGGGCCGCGCCGCGCTGGCGCAGTCCGGTGTCAAAGCCGACGGGATCGTCATCGAGCGCGCTGCCGACATGCGGTATGTCGGCCAGGAACACGCTGTGACCGTCGACCTCCCGATGGCCTTCTTCGAGAGCAAGGACCGTTCTGCGATCAAGCGTCAGTTCGACGAACTTCACAAGGTTCGCTACGGCACCTCTGCGCCGAAGGAACCTGCTGACCTGGTGAGCCTGCGCGTCACGGTGCTGGGCACCATGAAGAAGCCGCCAAAGCACAGTGTCGAGGCGGGCTCCGAGCAGCCCGAAAAGGCAGCCCTGCGCGTCGTCAAGCGGGTGTATTTCCGTTCGGGAGGCTGGGCGGACACGCCAGTCTACAAGCGCGACCTGCTGCTCTCGGGCAACGTCGTGGCAGGGCCTGCGCTGATCGAGGAGCACGCCTCCACCACCGTGGTGCAGCCGGGCGATGAATTGCGCGTCGACGAACTGGGCAACCTTCAAATTTCCATTGGGAGCGACAGGACATGAGCAACCCGCACGACAAGCCGATCGACCCGGTCACCGTCGAGATCATCCGCAACGGCTTGTACGCGGTCACGGAGGAGATGAAGACCAACCTCACGCGTACCGCCTACAACCTCATCATCTACGAGGCGCTGGACTTCACGGTCGGCCTGTTCACCAAGGAGGGCGACACCGTCTCGATCGGCCTGGGCCTGCCGATGTTCATCCGTGGCATGTCCGAGACGGTCAAGGCGAAGATCAAGCACTTCGGCTACGAGAACATCCTGCCGGGCGACATCCTCGTCACGAACGACGCGTACACCACGGGCAGCCATCTGAACCACTTCACGTTCACGATGCCCATATTCCACGAGGGCAAGCTGGAAGGCTTTACCTGCTGCATGGCGCACTGGCTGGACGTGGGCGGCACGCTGGGCAACGTGACCACCGATATCTTCAGCGAAGGGATCCAGATCCCCATCCTGAAGTATCAGCGCGAGGGCGTGGTCAACCAGGACCTGATCGACATCATTGCGATGAATGTGCGGCTGGCCGAGCGGGCCCTGGGTGACCTGCGTGCCCAGATCACGGCCATCACCACCGGCGAGCGCCGCTACGTCGAGCTGCTGCAGCGCTACGGCGCCGAGGCGGTGAATGGTTCGATCCGCCAGATCATGGATTCATCCGAAGCGGTGGCGCGCAAGAACACGCTGTCGATTCCAGACGGAGTCTATGAAGCCGAGTCCTTCATGGATGACGACGGCCTGGAGATCGGCAAGCGCATTCCGATCCACGTCAAGGTGACGGTCGCGGGCGACGAGATGACCGTGGACCTGTCGGACGTCAGCAAGCAGGTGCGCGGCTTCTACAACTCCGGCTTCACGACAGGCATCGCTTGTGCGCAGGTGGCCTACAAGTGCCTGACCACGCCCGCCGACTACCCGGTCAACGACGGCAGCTTCCGGTCGCTCAAGGTCATCATGCCGATGGGCACGGTGATCAGTGCCGAGCGGCCATACCCGATGCGGGTTTGGATGACGTTCCCGATGACGGTGATCGACACCATCTTCAAGGCGCTCGCACCTGCCATTCCCGACCGCTCCATTGCCGGCCACCATGCCGACCTGGTGTTCCCCAATATCCACGGCATCTCGCCGGAAGATGGGAGGCTGTTCATCGTGGGCATTGGCCCGCTGGGCGGCGGCTGGGGTGCCAAGAGCACCGAGGACGGCGTCTCGGTCACCGTCTGCATCAACGACGGCGACACGCACAACAGCCCGACCGAGCAGCTGGAAGCCAAATACCCGGTGCTGGTGGAGAAGTACGAGATCCGCAGGGACAGCGCCGGCGCCGGCAAGTACCGTGGCGGGCTGGGTGCCGAGATGGTGGTGCAGGCGTTGTCGCCGTTCACCGTCACCACGCGCATCGACCGGGTGCATTGCAAGCCCTGGGGGTTGGAGGGTGGTGGCGATGCCATGGGCAACGGCCTGGCGGTACGCCACAAGGGCGAGTGGAAGACCGACCATCTGAACGCCAAGATCTTCAATGTGCGGCTGGAGCGCGGAGACGCCTACAAGATGCTGTCTGGCGGCGGCGGCGGCTTCGGCGACCCGTTGGAGCGTGACGTCGACCTGGTGGCCGAGGACGTGCGCGAAGGCTATGTGAGCGCGGAAGTCGCCCGCGAGGTCTACCGCGTGGCGCTGGATTCGCGCGGCGAGGTGGACAGGAACGCCACGCAAGGTCTGCGCCGCGCTCCCGGGAAAGCCGCGAGCATCCCGTCGCCTGCGCTCGCCTGGGACGGTCAGTGATCGCAGTCATGGCCGACGAGGTCTCGCAGCGCGCCGACCGCCTGTTGTCGCTGTGGAGCGAACTGTCGATGCTCCATGTGGCGTTGGGCGGTGCCTGTGCTTGCGGCACAGGCGGCATCAGCCTGCGGCTCGATGACTTCGAACTCGACATCGTCGGCTACCTCGAAGACAACGCCCTGCGATCGGGCATTGCGGAGGTAGTCGATTTCTTCGGCGACCTGCAGAAGGCAGGGATGCCACCGCAGCCGTTGCGCCAGATTCTGGAAGACGCTCGCAACGACCGGCTCTCGGCGGCAGTGGCCGAATGGCTGCTGCCCAAGCTGGAGAAGACCTTGCGCTCCTTCGCAGAGCTGCACGGACCCAGGGCGCGGGACTGACCATGGGCGGACATTTCTCTTCCTTGCTGGCCGAGCCTGAAGCGCTTGCCGCCCGGGTGCCGGTGACCGTGCTCACGGGTTTCCTTGGCAGCGGCAAGACCACGCTGCTGAACGCGCTGCTGCGCGAGCCCGAGCTCCATGGTGTCGCCGTCATCGTCAACGAATTCGGCGAAGTGGGGATCGACCACGACCTGATCGCACAAGCCCATGACGACACCGTGCTGCTTGCCAACGGCTGCCTGTGTTGTGCCGTACGGGGCGATCTTGTCGACGCGCTGGGCCGGCTCGCCGCGCGAACGGATCGTCCATTGCGCCATGTGCTGATCGAAACCAGCGGCTTGGCCGATCCCGGTCCGATCATCCGCACGCTGACGGGCGACGCCGGAATCCGCGCGCGATTCGCACTGGGTCGGCTCGTGTGCACCGTCGATGCGGTGCTGGCCATGGGGACACTGGACCGTCACTTGGAATCGGTTCGGCAGATCGCGGTCGCGGACGACCTGTTCCTCACAAAGACCGATTTGCTGGAAGCCGCATCACCTCCAACGGCCTTGCTCGAGCGCGTGCGTGGCATCAACGCCGCGGCGCCTTGGCGTACCGGCCGCGAGGAACAGCTGCGCTTGCTCGCTCATCTCGTACGCACGGCCTCGGGCAGCGATGTGGATGTGGACGAGACGCCTTTTTACAGGCCGTCAGCGCAGGCAGCGCAGGCCGCGCAGCCTGCCACACAGCACAGGGATGGCATCTCGTCGTTCATGGTGGTTCGCGATGTCGCGTTGCCGCGCGCTGCGTTCTCCGCCTGGCTGGACATGGTCATCGCGATGCGCGGCGAGGACCTGCTGCGCGTCAAGGGGCTGGTGCAGCTTGCCGAAGAGCCCGATCGCCCCATGGTCATCCACGGCGTGCAGCACCTCTTTGCGCCACCGGAATTTCTTGCGGCCTGGCCCAGCCCGGATCGGCGTACGCGGATCGTCTTCATTACCCGCGGCGTCGATGCGGAGTCCCTGGACGAAACGTTGGACGTGATGGTGCGCCGGCATATCCGGCGAGACGGACCCAGGCCAGCAGGCGCGCCGCCCTGATCCGCCGCTCCAACACTCGAACAGAAAAGATTCCGGAGACAAGATGACAGTCGATTCGCCCCAGACGGGACAGAGCAGGAGCGCCATTCAACAGGCTGCCGGACTGCTGTTTCGCATCGAGAACGTGCCGTTCAGCCGCTGGCACACCAAGGCCCGCATCATCATGGGCAGCGCCACTTTCTTCGACGCGTTCGATGCGCTCGCACTGGCGTTCGTGCTGCCGGTCCTGATCGGGCTCTGGCACCTCTCGCCGCTGCAGGTGGGCATGCTGATCGCCTCCGGCTACGCGGGTCAGGTCATCGGTGCTCTCCTGTTCGGATGGCTCGCGGAACGCTACGGCCGGGTGCCGAGCGTCACGGCGACCGTGGCCCTCATGTCGGTAATGAGCATCGCATGCGCGACGGCCGGCAGCTTCGACGTGCTGTTTGCACTGCGCTTCCTGCAGGGCATCGGCGTCGGCGGCGAGGTGCCGATCGCGGCTGCCTACATCAACGAACTCTCCCAGGCGAGGGGACGCGGCCGCTTCTTCATCCTCTATGAACTGATCTTTCCCCTGGGGCTGCTCGCGGCGGCCCAGGTCGGCACATTCGTTGTGCCTCGCCTCGGCTGGGAATACATGTTTCTCGCCGGCGGCATCCCGGGGCTGCTCATCCTGGTCTTCATGGCGCGCCTGCCGGAATCTCCCCGCTGGCTCACCTCGAAGGGAAGGTTTGCCGACGCCGAGCGTGTGATCGCCGGCATCGAGGCGAGCACCCCGAGGCGGAGCCTGGACATCACGCGAGAGAAGGACCAGGTGGCGGCGCGCATTGCCGCCCTCGCGACCGGGTTGGCCAACACCCGAAAGGGGTCGTGGAAGGAACTGTTCTCACCGCTGTACCGACCACGCACGCTGGTCGTCTGGGTGCTGTGGGCGTCCTCCTACTTTGTGGCCAACGGCATCAACAACTGGTTGCCCACGCTCTACCGCACGGTCTATCACCTGCCGCTGCAGGAGTCGCTGCGCATGGCGTCTCTGACGAATGTTCTCAGTACCTGCGCCGTGCTGGTATGCGCCTTGATGGTCGATCGCGTCGGCCGGCGCCGGTGGGCGACCTCCAGCTTCCTGGTCAGTGGCCTGTTGCTCGGCCTCCTCGCCGCGATCGGGGCCGGCAGCCCCTGGTCGGTAGTGGTGCTGGCGTCCACGGCCTACGCGGTGATGGGCACGACCACCGTGCTGCTCTATCTCTATACGCCGGAGATCTACCCAACCCGGATGCGCGCGATCGGAACGGGATTGGCGACATCGTGGCTGCGCGTGGCATCGGCCACCGCTCCCGCCATCGTCGGGATCGTCCTGACTTCCCATGGCATCGCGACGGTCTTCCTGATGTTCGCGCTGGCCAACGTGGCCGGATTCTTCGCGGCGCGGCGCATGGTCGAGACGGCCAACCGTGCGCTCGAGGAGATCTCGCCGTGACCAACCCAAACCAAAACGAACTGGAGACGTGATGAGAATCCCAAGCCTGATTGCCCTCGCTGCGATCTTTGCGGCACCCGCGGGGGCGCAGACTGCCAAGTTCCCGGATCGAATGATCCGGATCATCGTTCCCTTTGCCGCAGGCGGCGGGGTCGACTCCACGGCTCGGCTGGTCGCCAACAGGTTGCAAACCCAATTCGGTGTCTCGGTGATCGTGGAGAACCGCGCCGGCGCGAACGGTGTGCTTGGCGGCAAGGCAGTGCAGGCAGCGGCCAACGATGGCTACACGCTGCTGTTCTCGGCGGCCACCCATGTCCTCGCCAAACAGGTGCTGAGCAACGCACCTTACGACCCGGTCGTCGATTTCGCCCCCGTGGCACGCGTCGCCGAGGCGCCGTTGATGCTGGTGATCGCGCCGCAACTCGAAGTGCAGAAGTTGCCGGAACTGCTTGCCGCCGCGAAGCAGACGACCTGGACGGCCGCGATCCCGGCGGCTGGCGCGCCGAGCCACCTGGCCACGCTTCTGCTGGCCAAGCAGGGCAACGTCACATTCAGCTTCGTTCCCTACAAGGGCACGCAGCCCGCGCTGGTCGATGTCGCGGGTGGCCATGTGCAGCTGATGCTGGACTCGATGATCTCGGTGCTGCCGTTGGCGAAAGCCGGCCGCGTCAAGCCCGTCGCGATTACCTCGCCGAAACGCAGTCCGCTCGCGCCGGACGTACCGACGGCGCAAGAAGGCGGGTTGCCCGGCTTGACCTATGCGTCCTGGTACGGCATCTGGGCGCCGAGGGGCACGGCACCGGAGCGCGTGCAACTTCTCAACAAGGCGATCAACGCCTCCGTCAACGAGCTCACCAGATCCGGCGCATTCGCGGGCCTGGGCATCGACCCCGTGAACCAGGATGCAGATCAATTCGCTCGCTACATCACAGGGTACGTAACCCAGAGCGCCGACCTCCTGAAAAGCGCGGGCTTCAAGCCCGAGTGAGGTCCCCCTTGCTTTTCCCCGCCCACCAAAAAACTGGAGACATCCATGAAAACCGCCTTCGTGGCAACAGCGCTGCTGTCCTCTGCCGCCGCTGCTTCCGCTCAATCGTCCGTGACGCTTTTCGGCGTTGTGGACGCTGCCATCAGCCACTACACAGCTCGAAGCGAGTTCTACAACGACTCCGGCCGCATCATGCCGCCCCCCGCAAATGGCAATGCGGTCACCCGAACTCAAACGGTCCTGTCCAATAGCGCCAACTCGAACAGCCGGATGGGGTTCCGCGGAACCGAAGACCTTGGCGGTGGCCTGGCCGCCAGCTTCTGGCTTGAATCTCCACTCGCCAACGATTCGGGCGCGGGCGGACTGACCAGCTTCTCCCGTCGCTCGACAATCAGCCTCTCCGGCGGCTTCGGAGAAATCCGGCTCGGGCGCGATTTCACGCCGACCTTCTGGAACGATTCGGTGTTCAGTCCGTTCAGCACGATCGGCGTCGGGGCAAACGTGATATCCACGGTAGGAACGAATCTGGCCATCGCCAGGGGACCGGGTTCCGCTGTCGCGGCTTCCGACAACTACCTGCGCACCAGCAACAGCATCGGCTACTTCCTGCCGCCCAACCTCGGTGGCTTCTACGGCCAGCTGCAATATGCGCTGCACGAGAACGTTGCGCAGAGCGGCTTGCCTGGAAGCCCGACACGAAAAGGGCAGTTTGCCGGCGGGCGTTTCGGCTATGCCTCCGGACCGCTCGACGTCGCTGTGGCCTATGGGCAAAGCACCGCGGCGGATGCCACTGCCGTGAATGCGCTCGGACTCCCCACCGGCGTGGGAGCGAACGAAAAGATCAAGACGTTCAATCTCGGAGCCTCCTACAACTTCGGGGTTGTCAAACTCTTCGGTGAACTGTCGCGGGTCAAGGATCAGTCGACCACGACGGCGCCATCTGGTTTGGGCACCCTGCTCGTCGTCCGCGACGTCGACAAATACAACGGTGGTCTCGTCGGGGTCACGGTTCCAGTGGGCCCAGGGTTGATCAAAGCAGCTTATTCCCGGGTCAAGTTCGACAATGACCTGGGGCCGCTGGCGACGCCATTCATGCCGCGTCGCGACGCTTCCGTCAGCAAGTTCGCGATCGGATACGAACATAACCTCTCCAAGCGGACGGCACTGTATGCAACGGTTGCCTGGATCCGGGCAAAGGATGCGCAGAACAATGCCGCGATCATCGGCGCGGCCACCGGAACTGCGCCCTATCTGTCGACCGGTGCGGCGGGTGGTTCGGGCTACGCACCGAGCCGGTCTACGGGATACGACTTCGGGATCCGGCACGTGTTCTGAGGTGCGCCGATATCTGGCTGCGTTCTACAGTCGCACCGGTCGGTCATCGATCGATCTTGAGGTCACGATTCGCATGTTCCTCACTCCGACCTGCGAGTTCCTTTCGGACCCGGTCGACATGGCATCACTGCAGCCGGACCAGCGATGACAGCTGCGCAAACCGCTGCGGGGATCGGAAGCGCAGATGGAGCGCATAGATCGCCGCCAGCAATCCGGCTGCCAGCACGCTGAAAGCCAACGCGTAGCTCGGTCCGGGCGGCAGCCCCGACAGGAGCTGGACGTGGGTGATCATCTGCCACAGGAAGAACGTCAGCACGGCCGCGCTGATCACCGGTGCAAGCAGCGATCGCCAGCGCGAGACCTTCATCGGATGCTTTCGGAAGAATGCGATGACGGCCAGCGCGGCGAGCACCTGGCAGGTCAACACGCCGATCGCCGACGGAACGCTCGCCCAGGGCAGGGCCTGAAGCATCGGATCCAGGCCCGCCATCGCACACAGCAGAACCAGCATCACCGATATGCACAGCGTTGCCGCGGACGCCACGTGCGGGGATCTGTGCCTGTGGTGCGTGCGGGACAGGCGGCTCCAGACAAGGCCGCAGACGGCGAGCGCGTGCCAGTATCTCGCCAGCACGTTCGTGAAACTCAGTACAGCGGCAAAGAGACTGGTGATGACCAGCACCGCGCCGATCTTGGCCGCGGTGGGTCCGGCCAGGGTCGAGAACATCGATAGCCACATGCCGCCGGGATCGTTTGTTGCCACGGCCACCGCCTGCGAGAGGCCGAAATGATTCAGCATCAGCAGGATGGACCCCGCATACAGAATGCCGATGAATGCGATCGACAGGTACATCGCTCGAGGCACCGAGCGTCGAGGGTCCCTGGCCTCCTGCGAGTAGATCGCCGCAGTTTCGAAGCCCATGAACGATGCGACGACGAAGATCAGCGAAGGCCCGAACCCGGGGGTGAACACGGCCTGCGGCGAGAACGGCGCGAGGGACAGCGAGTGGCCGACGGGCCGCAGGTTGAAGACTTCGAGAAGGTCCGCCAACAAGATGGCGCCGACCTCCGACAGCATCAGGATCAAGAGCAGTCGCCCGCTGAACTCGATGCCGCGTACGCAAAGCAGGTGCGCACCCACGGCGCAGCCCATGGCCCAGGCCCACCATGGCGCGTCAAGGCCCAGTGAAGCCATCGCGATGTGGACGAAGTGCCCCAGCATCGCATAGCAGGCCAGCAGGATCGCGATGTACGACAACACCGCGATGCTTGCGCCCCCGATGCCCGGAATGGTGCCCAGGCCCTTGGTGATGTAGGCGTAGAAGGCGCCGCCGTTCTCCACATGAGGACTCATGGCGCAGAAGCCGACGGCAAAAAGCAGATACGCAGCACAGACGATGGCGTAGGAGCCGGGCAGACCGATGCCATTGCCCAGCGTGATGCTCACGGGCACACCGCCTCCCATGGAGGTCAGCGGGCCATTCGTCGTGATCACCATCAGGAAGATGCCGAACCAACCGATCGCATCCCGCTTGAGGCCCGTGTGTTCCGCTGGCGGACTCGCTGGTTCAGACATCGCATGCTCCTTGCGCATAAATCGTGGACCTGCCCATCGGCCTAGGAGGTACCGAAATCGCCCATGCCATACATGTCGGCCGCGATGACCCAGGATGCCCCTTGCCTGCGCCAGGCCGTGAGCGATCGTAGCGTGATCAACTCGCCGGCCGGCCCGTCTGCCGGTGGAGAAGTCCACTCCAGCCAGGTGACAGCCGCGCCTTCCGAGAGCTCCATCGTCCGCACGGAGCGAATCGAGAGCTTGGGCGTCATCTTGAGCATGTCCGTGAGCGCTGGCAGCAAGTCGGCACCCACGGTGATGCCGGGAGCGCCCTCGCCGCTGACGCTCGCGTCCGGCGCGAACATCTCCTGCTGCAGCAAGCGAGCGTCGCCTTGGCGGCACAAGGTCTGAAGTCTTTCGATGGCCTGTTCCAGTGTCATTGCTTTGTCTTCCTTTGAAAAACGGTGTTTCGGATCGGGGGCTCTTGGGACTCTTATTGCTACTGCGATCGCAAGAATTCGAGTGCATCCCTGGCACCTCGAATCCCGTCTTCGATCGCGCCATCGATGAACCCCCTCCAGCCGGTGGCCCAATCGGTGCTGGCGAAGAAGAGCGGCGGCGCCGGGGTCTGGAGCGTTGCCAAAACCCTGGAGGTCTGGTTCGGCGAGAACCAGGTCCAGCCTCCCTTGGCGTACGGGTCGTGCGTCCAATCGTGCGCAACGACCTCCTGCACATTGATTCCCGGTAGGAATTTGCGCAGTTCTGCTTCGACCACGCGGATATCCCGAAGATCGACCGCATCGTCCGGCCCGAAGCCGACCAGGACGGACTTGCCGTCGACCTCGCGATCGGCGACCACCATGGTCAGCGGATTGGGATACGGCGCAAAGCCGACCCACGCGCCGACATTGCGATCGACACGGGCAATGAATTTCGTGCCCGCGCAGACATGTCGTTCGCGATGTGCAGCCAAGCGTGCTTCTGGCGGCTTTGGCACGAAGTCGATGTCGCTCAACACGTTCATCGGAACCGCGACGACCACCGCCTTGCATCCGACGGAAAAGCTCTTCGCCTGGATCCGGACCTTGCCTTCCACCGTTTCAACGCGGGTGACCGGCTCTCCGAGCGCCAGATCGGCATTCGAATCCTTCAGCAGCGCAAACGCCAGCGCGGACGTGCCTTTCGCGATCTTGTAGCGTCCCAGGCGCTTGAGCAGCGAGTCCGCCGAGTAGTCGCCCAGCGCCCACCAGCGCAACTGGTCATACAGGCCGCCTTTTGACGGATCGGTCGCGGCGTTCATGGAGATGAACGAGAGCAGCAGGTCGCGTTGCCGGCCCGACACGGGCGTATCTCTGAATCGGTCTGTCAGGCTCTGGCCATCGAAGCCCGACAGCAGGTTGGAGGAATCGACATGAGGGTTCGCGAATGCGATCCGGCCGTTCGCTCCATCCACGTTGCAGTACGCGCTCAGCGCCGCGTCGAGGTCATTGCCCATCGCTTCCGCGGAGTCCGTCACCAGACCCTCGGCAGTCAGCAGGCTGATCGAGTCGGCCGTGCCGCTGACGGATTCGGTGGTGTCCAGCCCGTATCGATGCAGTTCATTCCAGACGTACGGCTGGCCCCAGTGAACCCAGGTGCCGCCGACTTCCAATTTCTGACCGTCCTGCTCCGCGGTGAAGGTCCGGCCGCCGATTCGGTCGCGCGCCTCGACGATGGCCACGCGCAAGCCCCTCAGGCCCAGCTCCCTGGCCGCCGTCAGGCCGGCAAACCCGGCGCCGATCACGACCACGTCGTAGTCGTCGTGCGGCAGGCCTTTTGCAGGAAGCGCCGCAGGCGAGGTCAAGCCGCGGCTCAACGGGAGTCCTGGCTTGATGTTGAATCCGTCTGAAGTTTTTTTCACGGGATGAATGGATGGTGTTGTGTCGGGAATGGGCGCAATGATTGCGAATCCCTTCGGGTGCAAGTAGCCGAAATCGGCAAGCGCTGCAGTGTGCGTTCCGGCCCGCCGCCATGGCAGCGGACTTGCCGATTCGGGCTAACGGACGCCGGTGATCGATGGAACCATCACCGCAGCTGGCGTGCTGAACGCGCCTGCACTCAAGCACCCAGAGACTCAACGAGGCATGCTGTGACCGACATCGAATCCCTTCTCGAAACCCTGCACTTCCCCGACGCACCGAAGATGGTTGCAGGCCCCTATCCCGGACCGCGTGCGGCCGAAGCCCTGGCGCTGTCTGCGCGCACCGAATCCATGGCACGCGGCGGCGGCCGCATGCCGGTGGTGATGGACCGCGCCTTCGGCGCCACCTTCAAGGACCCGGACGGCAGCACCTTCATCGACCTGTCGGCCGGCGTCGGCGTGAGCAGCGTGGGCCGCTGCCATCCCAAGGTGCAGAAAGCGATCGCCGAGCAGTCGCAGCACCTGATGCATGCGATGGAGGTCAACAGCACCCGCCGCACCGAACTGGCCGCGCGCCTGTCGGCCCTGATGCCCGAAGGCCTGCGCAACGACTGCATCACCTTCTTCGCGCAAAGCGGCAGCGATGCGCTCGAGGCGGCTGTGAAGTTCGCGCGGCGCGTGACGGGCCGTCATCAGATCATCGCCTTCCACGGCGGCTATCACGGCGTGTGGCATGCGTCGAACGCGCTGACCACGGGCACGGCCTACCGCAAGGGTTATGGGCCCTTCATGGGCGGCGTGATCCATGCGCCCTACCCGTACGCCTATCGCTTTCCGTTCGACACCACCCACAAGTCGGCGGAGCAGATCGCCGGCGAATACGTGGACTACCTGCTGAACACGCCCTACACGGCCGCCGACGACGTGGCCGCCGTGATCGTGGAGCCGGTGCAGGGCGAAGGCGGGTACGTTCCGCCTTCACCCGAGTTCCTGCAGCTGCTGCGCAAGGCCTGCGACCGCAGCGGCACGCTGCTGATCGTGGACGAGGTGCAGTGCGGCGCGGGCCGCACGGGCCGCATGTGGGCGGTGGAGCACTCGGGCGTGAAGCCCGACATGCTGACCTTCGGCAAGGGCATCGGCGGCGACGTTCCCATGGCCGGCATCGCCATGCGCAGCGACCTGGCCGCGCGCATTCCCGATGGCTCGGTCCCCAACACCTTCGCGGCGAACTCGCTGTCGGCCGCGGTGGCGCTTACCAACCTCGAGATCCTGCACGACCCCGAACTCGGGCTGATGCCGCGCGCGGAGCTTCTGGGCCAGGAGGTGCAGGACCGGGTGCGCGGCTTCCAGAGCCCCTACGTGGGCGAAGTGCGCGGCAAGGGCCTGATGATCGGCATCGAGCTCGTCGAGGACAAGGCCACCAAGGAGCCGCTGGCGCCGGAGAAGGTCGGCCGGATCATGGAGTACGTGCTCGGCCACGGCGTGCTGATGGTGCCCTGCGGGCGCTATGGCAACGTGATGCGCGTGATGCCGTCACTGACCATCTCGAAGCGGCTGCTGCACCGCGCGCTGGATGTCTTCGGCGAGGCGCTGGCCTCGCTCTGAACCGGCCGTGCCGCGCGCGGTACGTCCGCCTCGCCTACTGCTGGGCGATGCGGGCCGTAAGCTCCGACGCGGCGGTGGTCACCAGCGTGCACAGGTAGCTTTCCTGAAAGGCCCTGAAGCGTTCGTTGCGCCCCACCAGCGTCATGCTGCCAAGCACGCGCTGCTTCTCGTCGAAGATCGGCGCGGCCACGCCCGTGCGGCCCGGATGCAGTTCGCTTTCGCTGATGCAGTAGCCCTGCTTGCGGATCGCCAGCAGGCCCTTGGAGAAGGACTTCCATTCAAGCCCCTGCTGCTGCCCCTCGGGCGTGCTGGCATGGGCATCGAAGACGCGGCGGATCTGCCTCGGCAGCAGGTAGGCCAGCACCACGCGCGAGGTCGCGCTGTGGAACAGGTCGATGGGGCGGCCGCGGCCTCCGCCCACGGGCCCGGGGTCGGGGCCGCGGCGGATCAGCACGTTGACCACCGAGTCGCCGTACCACTCGCTGATCACGGCGTCCAGGCCCGTCTCGGCCACCAGCTTCTCGACGAGGTCGCGGCTGCGCACCAGCACCGGGTCATAGTCGGTCATCTGGTGCTCCAGCGCGATGATGCGCGGCCCCAGCGCATAGCCGCGGGGCAGGCGCACGAGAAGGCCGGCATCGCCGAGTTCGCGCAGGTAGCGGTAGGCACTGGCGGGCGTGTAGCCGAGCTGGTTGCAGATGATCTCGACGTCGATGACCGGCTGGTCGGGCCGGAAGAGATCGAGGACATCGAGCATGCGGCGAAGGCTGTTCATCGTCTGGGAAGGCTGCGGTCGTGAAACAAGAAATCGTACGGGCACGCGAAGGCGTGGTGCCCTTCATTGTCGGGCACCATCCGAGGACCTGATCGGGGCCCGCGGCGGCGCCGGATCCCCGAGGCACAGACACCTGAGACAGGACGCAAGTAAAGACCATGCCCCTTGAGAAACCCATCCACACCCCGAGGCTCGTCCTCCGGCGCTTTCGCGAGCAGGATGCCGCTGCCCTGTTCGACTACCTGCATGCGCCGACTGCGAGCTGCTTCCTGTCGCTCGCGCTCGCGGACGTCGAAGCCGCTCGGGCCGAGGCCCGAAGACGCAGTACCGACGGCGAGCACGTGGCCGTGTGCCTCCAGGAATCGGGGCAGCTCATCGGCGACCTGTTCGCCATGCAGGAGGAAGACACCTTCTCGGTCGGCTGGAACCTCAATCCGCGTTTCGGCGGCACGGGCTACGCCCACGAGGCTGCCGCGGCGCTGTTCGCCCATCTCTTCACTGCCCGGGCCGCCCGCCGGCTCTATGCCTACGTGGAGGACCACAACGGTGCCTCCCGGCGGCTGTGCGAGAAGCTGGGCATGCGCGCCGAAGGGCTGTTCCTGGAGTTCATCTCGTTCAGGAACGACACGCAGGGAAAGCCCATCTACGAGAACACCATGCAATACGCGATCCTTCGCAAAGAATGGCTGCGCGCTTCATCGGCCTGACGGGCGCCACGCCGGCGTTCAGCCGCGGTCCTGGCCCAGCGCGGCAAAACGTTGCGGATCGCGCCTCGCCAGCCGCGATGCGGCCAGCCAGCCGGCCGCCGCGGCAAGGGGCACGGTGATCACCAGCGCCGCCGAGATGCCCCGGCTCGCGCCGGTGAGCACATGGAAGTTGCCGACGGCCAGCACCAGCACCGCCAGCAAGCCCGCGCATGCCAGCAGCGGCAGCGCGCGGATCCGCATCTGGCCGTAGCCATGCGAGTCGGCCCGAAAGAAGCGCACCACTGCCACGCCAGTCGCGATCATCAGCACCAGCAGGCACAGCGTGGCCAGGTTGCTGAGCCAGGCAAACAGCGTCAGCACCGGGTCGGCGCCCAGCAGCGCGAACAGCCCGACCGCCACGGTGCTCAGCACCGTCTGGAGCACCGAGGCCACATGCGGGCTGCGGTGGCGCGCATGCGTCCAGCCCAGGCGAACGGGCATCAGGCCCTCGCGGCCCATTGCATAGAAATAGCGCGCGCTGGAGTTGTGGAAGGCGATGAGCCCCGCATAGATGCTGGCGATGAACATCAGGCGCAGCAGCACCGTGAGGCCGTGCCCTGCATAGGTGTCCGACAGCAGGTACAGCAGATTGGTCGGATCGGCCAGCCCGGTGATGGTGGCCGCCACCCGGTCGCTGCCCACGCCGAGCACCAGGCACCACAGCGAGAAGGAATAGAAGCCGCCCACCAGCAGCAGCGCCGCATAGGTGGCAATGGGAATGCTGCGCTTCGGGTCCCTGGCCTCCTCGCTGTAGATGGTGGTCGCCTCGAAGCCGATGAAGGCCGCGAAGCAGAACAGCAGGCCGATGAAGGGGTTGCCGCTGGTGAAGGCCTCGGGAGAGAAGGAGTGCGCATCGATGCCGTGGGCGCCGCCCTTCGACAGGATCAGCACGTCCAGGACCAGCACCGCCAGGTACTCGGCCACCACGAAGCCCGCGAGCACCCGCGCCGAGAAGTCGATCTGCCTGTAGCCGAAGACCGCCACGCTGGCCAAGGCGGCGAAGGCGCAGGCCCACCACGGCACCGCCAGGCCGAACTGCGCCTGCAGCGTCTCGGACGCCACCGCGCCCAGCATGCCGTAGAGGCCGAACTGCAGCGTGACGTAGCCGAACACGGCCACCATGGCCGCCGCCCCACCCGCCCTGCCGCCCAGGCCGCGCGCCACCATCGCATAGAAGCCTCCGGCGCTGGTCACGCAACTGGCCATGGCGGTGTAGCCGGTTGCGAACATCAGCAGCAGGCCGAGGGCCACCAGCACCAGCACCGGCGTGCCGGCGCCGTTGCCCAGCATCATCCCGATCGGGAAGCCGCCTGCCACCACGCTCAGCGGACTCGCGGCCGAGATGACCAGCAGCGTGATGAAGCCGGCGCTCAGTGTGCCGCGGCGCAGGCTGGTGGCGTGGGGGTGGCGCGTTTCGTGGGCAGGCGTCATCGCGGGGTTCAGCGTTTCCATGGTGCGTCGCAATGCATGCCGCGCGCGGACGCGTGCAGCGGGGAGAGAGAAAGAAGGCCGCGCACCGGAGTGCCGGCCGCCGACAGGGGCAGTCTAGGAAGGCATGCGCGCGCAGCGGTATCCCGGATCGGCAATCCGGACGCACTCGCCCGCTTCAGGCGTCATGCCACTTCGCCGCGCGCGGCGTCTGCGACGGCAGTTCGCCGAAAAGCTCCTGGTACTCCGCCGCGAAATGGCTCAGGTGGAAGAAGCCCCACTGCCCCGCCGCGTCGCCCACGGTCAGGTCGCCGGCGCGGCTGCCCATCAGGGCGCGCCGCACGCCGTTCAAGCGCACCGAGCGCAGGTAGCTCAGCGGCGTGGTATCCGCCACCGCGCGGAAGCTGTTCTGCACCGTGCGCCGGCTGACCTGCAGGCGCTCGCACAGCTCCATCACGCTGGGCGCGCTCATGGTCTCGGCCATGGCCATCCGGTGGCACTTCTCGACGATGAAGTCCTGGGTGGAGCTGCCGCTGCGCTGGTGCCGGTCGCAGGCCGGGTCCATCACCAGTTGCAGCAGTTCGCCCAGCAGCGCATGTTCCAGTTCGTCCTGCCGCGCGGGCGTGCCGCTCATCTCGTCGTTGACCAGGGCCTCGGAGAATATCGCCAGCAGGCGCTGGCGGCATTCGACGAAGCGCTGCGCCGGCACCTTGATGACGGGCTGGCGCAGCAGCCGTGCGATCTCGTCGGCGAACGGCACCTCCCGGAGCGTGGCGTCGAAGAAGGCTCGGTCGAAGGCGATGGACAGAAGATCCATCCCGGTGGGCATGTGGCACATGAACTCCTCGCCGCCGCGCAGGAAGTACAGGCTGCTGCCGTCCGCATCGCGCCCCTGCATCCGGACGGTGCCCGGCATGGAGATCGGGATTGCAAAGCAGACGCTGTCGCGGGGTGCTTCTCCCTGCTGCACAACACGCTTGTTGATGCGCTCGCGGAAAGCATGGCAGTGTTCGCTGGACAATTGCTGCAGCGAGCTCTCCAGTGCGCCGGCCGCGAGCTGGCTGTACAGGAGCTGGCTCCAATGAGCGACTGATGCGGCATGCGCATGCACGTCCTGGAAGTGGTGGATGCTTCGGTTCATGTTGCGGGGTCCTGGATCTGGAAGGCTGCGTCGATCTGTAGATATGCATTTTTCTCAGATAGGGAAAATTCTGCATTTTTCATGCCTGCCGGCAGACAGGGGAAACCCGATGGCTAAGTACTGGAAATTCTTAGAATTTCACGCCTCAGCCTGTGGCTGATGTCGGTTTTCAGCTTGCTTGATTTGTTCAGAGCAACAATCGTGCACAGATGCGACACGCCAACCGCACCCTTGCGGTGCGTCGGCGCCGCGCATCGTTGCTGATTTGGGCTAACGCCGGGCGGCAACGTCCCGGACACTGCGGCCGCTCGAACACCCGCAGACACCATGACCCAGAACCTCAAGCATTTCATCGAAGGCGCTCACGCCGAAGCCTCCGACGGCGCGCGCATGCGCCTCGTCAGCCCCGTGGACGAACAGGAGTACGGCAGTGCCGCGCGCGGCACCGCTGAAGACGTCGACCGCGCCGTGGCTGCGGCCCATGCCCAGCTCGAAGGCGGCGCCTGGAGCCGGCTGCACGCGGGCCAGCGCGCCCAGCTGCTGCTTCGCCTTGCCGACCTGGTCGAGCGCGACACGGCCCTGCTGGCCGACATGGACGCCGACGCCATCGGCCGCTCGCCGATGGAGCCGCGCATGATGGACGTGCCCAACGCCGTCGCCAACCTGCGCGCGGCCGCCGGCTGGACCAACCAGCTCGAAGGCCGCACGGTGCCCACCGGGGGCTACATGGGCACGCCCACGCTGTCGTACACGCTGCGCGAGCCGGTAGGCGTGGTCGGGGCCATCGTGCCGTGGAACTCGCCGCTGATGATCACCGTGTGGAAGCTCGCCGCCCTGCTGGCCGCCGGGTGCACCGTGGTGGTCAAGCCCGCCGAGGAAACGCCCCAGTCCGCCCTGCACTTGGCGCGGCTTGCGCAGGAAGCGGGCTTTCCCGACGGCGTCATCAACGTGGTGACCGGCTTCGGCGACGTGGTGGGCCGCGCGCTGTGCGAACACCCGCTGGTCGCGAAGATCAGTTTCACCGGCAGTCCCGAGGCGGGCCGCGCCATCCAGCGCATCGCCGCGCCGCTGTTCAAGCGCGTCACGCTGGAGCTCGGCGGCAAGAGCCCGCAGATCGTGTTCGACGACGCCTCGTTCGACAACGCATTGCGCGGCTGCGCCATGGGCCTGTTCGTCAACCAGGGGCAGGTGTGCGCCGCCGGCTCGCGCATCCTGGTGCAGCGCAGCCTCGCGAAGCCTTTCGCGCAGGCGCTGGCCGAGGCCGCCCGCGCGGTCACTGTCGGCGACCCGCGCCAGGCCGGCGTGCAGATGGGACCGGTGGCCAAGAAGGCGCAGTTCGAACGCGTCAACCGCTACATCCAGATGGGCCAGGACGAAGGCGCGGTGCTGCTGGCCGGCGGTGTTTCCCGGCCCGAGAAAGGCTGGTTCGTGCAGCCCACCATCTTCGCCGAGGCCACCAACCAGATGACCATCGCCCGCGAGGAGATCTTCGGGCCGGTGGGCACCGTGATTGCCTTCGACACCGAGGAAGAAGCCATCGCGCTGGCCAACGATTCGTCCTACGGCCTGGCGGCCACGGTGTGGACCACGCAGCTCGCGCGGGCGCATCGAGTGGCCGCGCGCGTCAAGGCCGGGGCCGTGGGCGTCAACTGCTGGAGTCCGCTGGACGCCAACCTGCCCTGGGGCGGCCTCAAGACCAGCGGCATCGGCCGCGAGGGCGGGCTGCCCGGCGCGCTGGCGTACACCGAGGAGAAGGTCGTCACCGTGCTGCTGCCGGCCTGAGGGCCGGCCTCACAATGCACACACAAGGAATCCTGACATGGGTTGGCGCAACACGATCGACGCCTGGGGCCGGGCCTCGATGCTCTTCCACTGGGCCACGGCCGCGGCCTTCATCACTGCCTACGTGGTCGTGTACTACGTGATCTGGTTCGTCGATCCGCAGACCAGCATCAAACCGGCGCTTTTTGGCACCACGCCCAATGCCGAGCGGGTGGTGCCGCTGCTCAACATCCATTGGGTGCTGGGCCTGTCCATCGGCTTCCTCACGCTGCCCAGGCTGGTGTGGCGCATCGCCGGCGGCGTGCCGCGACATGTCGCCGGCTCGCGCCTGGAGCGCTTCTCGGCCGACGCGGCGCACTGGGCGCTCTACGCCATTCTGATCCTGATGCCGCTGTCGGGCTACATGACGACCTACGACCCGACCGACTTCGGGCTGTTCGTGGTCCCGGCCTGCCGCGACACCGCCATCGCAGCCGCGATCCGCGACGCCTTCGGCCTGTCCGTGGCGCAGCTGGAAGATGCGGCCTGGGCAGTGCACAGCTTCATCGGCGCCTGGCTTGCCTGGCCGCTGGTGGTGCTGCACATCGGGGCCGCGCTGCTGCACCACTTCGTGCGCAAGGACGCCGTGCTGCGGCGCATGCTGCCGCTGCGTCGCAGCACCGGCTGATCCGCTCCCCTCCGTTACCCGACCCGCACCACCACGCACCGCATCGCGGTGCGTTGCGGCGTGGTGCGGCGTCGTGCTGCCACGCCCGAAGCGGCGCGACGACGTACCTGCAAGCAGATGCCGATCTCGGATAACGGCCGGCATCGCCTCCCTCCGATAGTCCAAAGACCCCACTGCCGGTTGGTAAAGCGGGCATCGGCGCAGCCCGGTCACGGTCCGGGCGATCCGGATCCACACACCTCGCCTCTTCATCTTTCAGGAGTTCCCATGACCCAGCACTGTGCAAGAACCCTTCGCCCTCTCGCCCTGGCGGCGGCCATCGCCGCCGGCCTGCTCTGCCCCGGTTTCTCCGCCATGGCGGCGCCCGATGCGGCCCAGCTCGACAAGCTCACGCCCTCGGGCGCCCAGCGCGAGGGCAACGCCGACGGCAGCATTCCCGCCTGGCAGGGCGCGGAGCCGGCGCTGGCCGGGTGGGAGTGGGGCAAGCTGCGGCGCGACTTCTGGAAGCACAAGGACGAGAAGCCGCTGTTCACCATCGATGCGGCCAACGTCGACAAGTACGCCGACAAACTCTCGGCCGGCCAGATCGCCATGCTCAAGCAGCGCAAGGACTACCGCATGGACGTCTATCCGTCGCACCGCACCTGCGGCGTGCCGGACTTCGTGGCCGCCAACACGCGCAAGAACGTGGGCACCGCCCGCCTCAACGACGACGGCTGGAGCCTGAAGGAGGCGACCGTGCCGGGCTATCCGTTCCCCCTTCCCTCCAACGGCGTGGAAGCGATGTGGAACTCCAAGATGCGCTACCGCGGCGTGGGCGTCGACTACAAGGGCACCATCACCGCCGTCTCGCCGCGCCGTGGCAGCACGGAGTGGATCCGCGCCGATTCGGAGCAGACGGTGTTCATTCCCTCGGGCGCCAAGGGCTCGCAGCAACTGTCCTCGCTGCCGCCGGTGGAGTTCTACGTGTACTTCGGCTACACCTCGCCCGCCGCGCTGGCCGGCCAGGCCCTGGCGATCACCCAGTACATGAACCAGGCCGAGAACGAGACCTTCTACTACTTCCCCGGCCAGCGCCGCGTGCGCCGCATGCCGACCTACTCGCACGACTCCCCGCAGATCGGCATGGAGAACCAGTACACGCTGGACGAGCCGCAGGTCTTCAACGGCGCGCTCGACCGCTTCGACTGGAAGCTGGTGGGCAAGAAGGAAATCTACGTTCCCTACAACGCCTTCGGCGCCTACGACTTCAAGGCCAAGTTCGAGGACGTGGCGCGCGACGACTTCATTGCGCAGTCGCACCGCCGCTACGAGCTGCACCGCGTGTGGGTGGTGGAAGCCACCGTCAAGGCCGGCATGCGCCATTCGGCGCCCAAGCGCACCGTCTACCTCGACGAGGACAGCTGGGCGCCGCTGCTGATGGACGACTTCGACGGCCAGAACAAGCTCGCCAAGATGCGCGAGGGCTTCCTCATCCCGGTGTACGAGACGGGCTCCTGCGACGCGATGGCCATGGTGCAGAACAACCTGGCCGAAGGCCGCTACGTCTTCGACACGCACACCGCGGGCGTCGGCAAGGACATCCGCTGGTTCACCGAGCCGACCGGCCCGCGCATGCGTTCGGGCTTCTACACGGCCGACAACCTGCGCGCCATCAGCGAGCGCTGATCTGCGCTTCGAACCACGACAACAAGCCCCGAGGAGAAGAACCGATGAACTTCACCGCCCGCCCCTCCAGCACCCTCGCCCGGCTGAGCGCCGTGCCCGCCGCCTGCCTGCTCGCCGCGACGGGGGCCGCCCATGCCTTCACCTTCGAGACCGACAACGTTCGAGGAAGCTTCGATTCCACCATCACCATCGGCACCGGCATCCGCGTCAAGGATCCCTCCTGCACACTCGTCATCCAGGGCGCGGTGGGCGTCGGCGCGCCCGCCGGCTGCCTGGCGCCGACTTCGTCGATGGGCGACCAAGGCAACCTGAACTACCGCAAGGGCGATGCCTTCACCACCTACGTCAAGGGCAGCCACGAGCTGCTCCTGAAGATGCCCGACGACATCACCTTCCTCGGGCGGGTGAACTGGGTCCGCGACCTCACGGCCACCCGCACCTCCGGCTACACCAGCGCCACCGCGACGCAGTACCTGCCCGACGGCCTGGCCAGCGACGCGCGCAGCGACCTGCGCTTCAAGGCCCGGCTGCTGGACTTCTGGGTGAGCAAGACCTTCCAGCTCGGCGGCGAGACGGCGCGCGTGCGCGTGGGCAACCAGGTGATCAGCTGGGGGGAAAGCCTTTTCCTGCCGGGCGGCATCAACTCCACCAACGCCCTGGACATCATGCGGCTGTCGCAGCCGGGCACGCAGCTGAAAGAGGCGGTGCTGCCCGCGCCCATCGCCAGCTTCGCCACCGGCCTGGGCCACGGCCTCAACTTCGAGGCCTACGTGCAGTCGCGGTGGAACGGCAACTACATGGCACCCACCGGCTCCTACTGGTCTGTGGCCAACGGCATGGGCAAGGGCCACGACGCCTACGGGCTGATCGAGACGAAGCCGAAGAACGGCGGGCAGTGGGGCACCGCCCTGAAGTGGCAGCCCGAGGGCACGCAGCTGAACCTGGGTGCCTACGTGATGAACTACAACGACAAGTCGTTGAACTTCAGCACCAATGCGGGCGGCACCGGCCGCTCGGGGTGGGCCTACCCGGAGAACCGCCGCCTCTACGGCCTGAGCGCCAACATGCCGGTGGGCGACTGGTCGGTGGGCACCGAGCTGTCTTACCGCCCGCGCGATGCCGTGGCGCTGAACCCGGCGGCCAGCGGTTGCTCGTTCAACCACGGCAACTGCTGGGTCGACGAGAAGAAGCTGCAGTGGCACCTGACCGGCATGCTCAGCCTCACGCCGAGCAATGCGCCCGGCGTGCTGCGCCTCCTGGGCGCGGACACCGCGACCCTGATGGCCGAGACCGTGGTGGTGCGCTATCCCAACCTCAAGCAGTACTACGGGTCCGATCCGATCGCCGCCGGCGCATGGGGCTGGGGCCAGGAGTTCAGCGCCGCGGGCACGCCGCAGCCGGTGGGGTCCAAGACGGCGTGGGCCTACAACCTGGACTTCAGCTGGGTCTACGACGGCACGCTGATCCCCGGCTGGCAGGTGATTCCCGAGGTGTACTACTTCCAGGCCGTGAAGGGACGCACGCCCAACGGCGCGGGCCAGTTGATGGAGGGCGCCAAGTCCGTCAACCTCGTCGTGACCTTCGTGCAGAACCCGGCGAAGTGGCAAGCCTCGATCAATTACGCGGCCTTCTTCGGCGGCAAGCGCGTGTTCGACCAGCCCTATCGCGACCGCAACTTCGTGGGCCTCACCCTGTCGCGCAACTTCTGACCCGTCGCGCCGCACACCGCCCGCGCGGCGGTGGCTGCGCCGCCTGCTGAAAGCACTCCGTGTCCGATTCCAACCCCGCCCCGGCCTCCGCGCTGCAGCACACCGTGCAGCGCCTCGAGGCCTTCTGCTTCTCCCATCGCCGCGGCATCCTCGTCGCGCTGGCCCTGTTCACGCTGGCCATGGCGTGGTTCGCGGCGCAGCTGCGCATGGATGCCGGCTTCGACAAGCAGATGCCCTCGGGCCACGAGTACATCCAGACCTTCCAGGCCTACCGCGAGGACGTGCTGGGCGCCAACCGGCTCAACGTGGTGGTCAAAGCGCGCCACGGCACCATCTGGAGCGCACCGGCTCTCAAGCGCCTGTACGAGGTGACCCAGGCCGTGACCTACCTGCCGGGCATCGAACGGCTGGGCGTGCAGTCGATGTGGACACCCAACAGCTTTGTCAACGAAATCACCGAGGAAGGGTTCCGCGCCGATCCGCTGATCGACGCCACCATCACGCCAGAGCGGCTCACGCCCGAAACCATTGCCGGCATTCAGCGCGCGGCCGCGCAGGGCGGCTTCATCGGCACGCTGGTGTCGCGCGACCAGACCAGCGCGATGGTCACGGCCGAGCTGGCCGAGTACGACGCGCAGGGCCGCAAGCTGGACTACGTGGCCTACAACCATCTGCTCGAAGAAAAGATCCGCGCCCGCTTCGAGGACGGCGACTTCGAGGTTCAGATCATCGGCTTCGCCAAGCAGATCGGCGACATCGCCGACGGCGCGCAGTCGGTGCTCAAGTTCTGCCTGGTCGCGCTGCTGCTGACCGCCGGGGCGGTGTACTGGTACTGCCGCTCGGTGCGCTTCACGCTGCTGCCCATCGCCTGCTCGCTCGCCTCGCTGGTGTGGCAGTTCGGCACGCTGCGGCTGCTGGGCTTCGGGCTCGATCCGCTCGCGGTGCTGGTGCCCTTCCTGGT
>Ga0102588_1000261_pt1 | contig 66301 bp, 55 predicted proteins | sample AraplaMF_Col_mMS_FD_76854 | JGI IMG/M metagenome (GOLD analysis project Ga0102588, IMG submission 76854) | Arabidopsis root microbial communities from the University of North Carolina, USA - plate scrape MF_Col_mMS (SPADES assembly) (version 2) | ecosystem: Host-associated > Plants > Roots >...
AGCGCGCTCCCACAAGAGCAGGTCCCGGCGCGTAGGCCATCACTTCGGCAGCAGCTGATCCGCTTCGCTGACATAGGCCTTGTTCGCCTTGCGATCCCATACGCACAACTCGCGTCCGGGGCGGTTGTTCATGTGTTTCTGCGGATAGCGCCCCGCCAGCACCAGCGCGGTGACTGGCACGCGATCGTCGTACTGGATCGGCCCGCCGACGGGCTTCACGTCCTTCAGCCCGCTCGCCGCGACGCAGGCCTGGGTCAGACGTTGGTTGTAGTCCTTCCAGGCGGCCGGCGACGAGGCCGACGCGGCACCCGCGAAGGCCAGTGCGACAGCGACAAAACCCTTTACAAACATGTCCTTCTTCATCGATGTGCCTCCTGTGAGCCGACGCACAAAGTAAGCATCGCCGGCTGAACGTTCGCACACGGCACACGGCGGGAGCGGCTACAATGCAGCCATGACGTTCGCCAACACCTTCGCCGGCCAGTTCCTCATCGCGATGCCTTCGCTCGCCGAGCCGCCATTCGCCCGGGGTGTCGCGTTCCTCTGCCAGCATGGCGAGGACGGCGCGGTCGGCCTTCTCATCAACCAGATTTCCGAATACCGCCTCGGTGACGTGCTCGCGCAGATGAAGCTTTCGTGCGACGACCCCGAGATCGCCGACAACCCCGTGCTGATCGGCGGGCCGGTGCAGCAGGAGCGCGGGTTCGTGCTCCATCGCGAGCCCGGCAACTGGGATTCCAGCTACCGCGTCAACGACGACTGGTCCGTGACCACCTCCCGCGACATCCTCGTGGCCATGGCAAAGGGCGAAGGCCCGCGCCGCGCGATCGTGACGCTCGGCTATGCCGGGTGGGAAGCCGGCCAGCTCGAGCAGGAAGTCATGGAAAACGCCTGGCTCACCACGCGGGCCGACGAGCGCATCGTGTTCGATACGCCGCTCGAAGACCGCTGGTTCGCCGCCACGCGCACCATGGGCGTAAGCGACCCGACCCAGCTGACCGGCTACGCCGGCCACGCCTGAGTGGTCGCCTGGCAATGACCTGCCTGTTCGGCTTCGACGTCGGCACGAAGATCGTGGGTGTCGCCGTGGGCAACCGGCTGACCGGCACCGCGCGCGCACTCGCCGCCATCCCGGTTCGCGATGGCGAGCCCGACTGGCAGGCCCTCGATACGCTGCGCCGTGAGTGGCTGCCCGCCGAGCTCGTGATCGGCCTGCCCCTCGACAACGAGGGCAAGGAGCAACCGATGACCCGCACCGCCCGACGCTTCGCCGAGCGTATCGGCGAGCGTTACGCCCTGCCCGTCGCGTTCGCCGACGAGCGCATGAGCTCGCAGGAAGCCGCACGCCGCTTCGCCGCGGGGCGTGCCGCCGGCACGCGGAAGCGCTCCGACGCGAAGTCGATCGACGCCGAGGCGGCGGCGGTCATCCTCGAAGGCTACCTAGGGACACTCTGACCGATTATCGCAAACCCTGGTCAGTCATGACCGTGACGCGTTCCGTGTATCGTCTGCACACCGCATCGCCCACCGCTTTCGCTTCCATCCGCTTGAGGACGTCATGTCACAACGCCTGCGCCACCTGACCACCCTCGAGAACCTGCCCCGCGAAGCCGTCGAGCGCCTGCTCGATCGCGCCAACAGCATGCGCGAAGCCACCGCGCACGGCACCCGCAAGCTCGATCTGCTGTCGGGGCGGACGGTCCTCAACCTCTTCTTCGAACCGTCGACGCGCACGCGCACGTCGTTCGAACTCGCCGCACGCCGCCTGGGCGCGGACGTCATCAACTTCGACATCGGCTTCTCGTCCACCGCCAAGGGCGAAGAACTCTTCGACACGCTGCATACGCTCGAAGCGATGCACCTCGACGCCATCGTCGTGCGGCACAAGGAGTCGGGCACGCCCGAATCGCTGGTGAAGCACGCGATGAGCGGGGTTTCCGTGGTGAACGCCGGCGACGGCAACCGAGCGCATCCCACGCAAGGCCTGCTCGACGCCCTCACCATCCGCAATCACCACCCCGATTTCCGCAAGCTGCGCATCGTGATCTGCGGCGACGTGCGCCACTCGCGCGTCGCGCGCTCCGATGTGCACGCCTTCACCGCGCTGGGCGCGAAAGACATCCGTATCGTCGGCCCATCGGCACTGCTGCCGACCGAAGGCGAGCTGTCGAACGTCACCTACCACGACGACTTCGACGAAGCGATCAAGGGCGCGCACGCCGTGATCATGCTGCGCCTGCAGAAGGAACGCATGGCATCGACGGACCTCCCCGACGAATCCGCCTACTTCGATCGCTACGGCCTGTGCACGCGCCGCCTCGCGCTCGCGGAAAAGGGCTGCCTCGTCATGCACCCCGGCCCGATCAACCGCGGCATCGAGATCGCCCCCGACGTCGCCGACGGCGCGCAGTCGCGCATCCTCGAGCAGGTGGGCAACGGCGTGTTCGTGCGCATGGCGGTGCTGGCCGAGGTGATGGGGCGCTGAAGAAACGCCTCATCTGTTCGAAAGAGCGCTGCGACCATCGGCAGCGCTCTCCTGAAACGAATCGAGGTATGCGGCCCTGCCAGAGATCGTTCAGAAGCGCATCGCCGCAAGAGAGCAGATGACGCTCGAAGAGTCTTTATCCATGGTCGAACTCTTGGCCCCCAGAACGGCGACCTCCGTGCAAGGCCCTACCTCGAGTTCGGCGTATCCGGCAGGCACTTTGTCCTGGGTGATCTCTCCGTCCACCTGCACTCTGTAGTGTGTACCTGCGACGAACCTCAACTCCATCCCCGAGACTTGCTTCTCGAACTTGATACGGATGTAACAGTTGTACGCTTCGACAAAATGCATGTCTTCAGTGGGATTCCGGTCGTGGGCGTCCGCCTCGATCGTGAAACCATAGTCTGCATGTGTGTGAATGATCCTGTTACCTTCGATCTTCAGGGTTTTGCCGTCGACCTTGCCGAAATTGACCTCGATCATACTCATGGCTTTTGCGGTATCCATAATGAGTGAACTCCTGTCTCTCTGATGCCCACCGCCATCCGCGGTGCTGGAACTCCTGCCATGGAGGCTTCGGCGCCTTCATTGCGGAGGTGAAAGGCTTCGCGGGACGTCACGCCCGCGCGGCGCAAACCCGGATTTTTTCCTCAGATTCGCCAGGGCGAAAGCGTCCACGGAATGTAGATCTCGCCGCTGCGATGCGCTGTGGGCGAGCCATGCCACCGTGTCACGGTCAATGCACCGAGAAGAGCGACGTCGGCCCGCGCATGCGCGTACACGCAGCGAAGCCTTCGGATCCGGATATCGCCCGCATTCCTGCGCGCGACGCACAGGCCCGCCATCTCGGCGATCGGAACGTCCTCGCACTCGATGAACGCTTCGTTCGCATACGTCCATTCGAGACGGTGCGGAACGGCCACCGCATAATCGAGCGCCACCGACGACACCGGCTCGTCGAATTCGATGACGAACGACATCATGCCTTCGCTCGTCATGCGCAGGAGTGCGTGGCCCGCGTCGTCGGTGCCCATCGCGATCTGCGCACCGGCGGGGCCTGGTCGATCGACGAAGGCCACGATACGTAGCCCGTCCTGTTCGACCACCGCGCGCGCGCCATCGATCGCGACGGAAAGATCGTCGGCGAGATCGATTCGCAGGGTATCGCCATGCAGCCGCGGCATGGGCACGTCCGCGGATTTCGGGCGGGGGCGGAACCTGTCGCGCACGTGCGCGAGCCACTGCCCGGGACGGGGATGATCGACCTCGAGCGACGAGAAGATCGCCACGCAAGGCAGCCGCAAGGGAAATTCGCAGCGCAGACTCGCCACGCGAATCCCGCCAACCGCCCAACGCGCGGTGCGGAACCCACCCAGATCGCACGGCGCCACTTCCTGCGGATGCACGTCGCCCCGTTCGTCCGTCCAGTACAGTTGATGCCTGACGTCGGCGAGATACGTCAGCGCGACGTCCGCCACCGGTTCGTCGAAGGCAAGCACGAAGGCCCAGAGATTGGGTCGCGAAGCGCGCATCACGGGTTGCCCGCGCGTCACGGGGAAGTCGAACGATGCCTCGAGCGCACCGACCTCATCGATGCAGATGATGAATCCGGGTTCGCCGCGATGGACGGCCCGGCCGCCATCGATGTCGAAGCGCGCGGCGTCCGCGAGATCTATGTGCATGTCTTCGTCCCTGAAGATCGACGCATCGAGATAGCAACCAGGGCCAGATTACCCGACCCATCCAGCGAGCGCTCCTGCACCGGAGTCGTAGGCGCCAGGCGCGATTCATGGCGAATCCGCGCCCTGGATGCCCCATGCCGGATTCGCACGCGACTCGCCGACCGGACCTGTCGGCGGATACCGCCCCGCCCCGGGGCGCCCGGGCTTCCGTTCCGGCATAATGGCCTTTCCAGGGACCAACACAACGGGATACATGATGCGACCGACGAAGCGACTCATCGCGCTCGGCCTCGCCAGCGCGCTGCTGGCGGCCTGCGGCCACAAGGACAAGGATGCGCCGCTGGCGTTCGTACCGGCGGATACGCCGTACGTGTTCGCCAACCTCGACAAGCTCGACGACGACGCCTACGAGGCGATGATCGCCCAGGCGAACAACGAGCTGCCGGGCCAGGTCGCCCAGATGAAATCGGTCGCGCAAGACCTCGAGACCAAGGGCAACGTGGAAGGCGCCCGCCTGCTGCGCGCCTTCGCCGCCGAGTTCGACGGCAAGACCGCCGAGGCCACGCTCAAGAACCTCGGCCTCGACGTCAAGACGGGGTCCGCGTTCTACGGCCTGGGCCTCAGCCCGGTCGCCCGCGTCGCGCTGGCCGACAATGCCGCGTGGGACGCCTTCGTCGGTCGCCTCGAAACCGCCTACGGCAAGAAGCTCGACGCCGCCGACGCCGGTGGCCAGGCCTATCGTCACGTGACGCTCGGCGACACCGGCCTGCAGCTGATCATCGCCACCGTCGGCAAGCAGGCCGTGGTCTCGCTGCTGCCGGCCGACGCCGCGCAGCCGACGATCCGCCAGGCGCTCGGCGCCGACCGTCCCGAAAAGAACCTGCAGGACGACGGTCGTCTCGCGGATCTGGCCAAGGACAAGGGTTACAAGAACTACGCGGTCGGCCAGGTCGACCTCGTGCGCCTGCTGCCGCTCGTCGCGTCCGGCAAGGATCCCCTCTTCTCGACGTTCCTGAAGCATCAGTCGGCGAAGACGGGCGAGCCCATTCCGCCGCTGCCGGCGAGCTGCGTGCCCGAAGCGAGCCGTGTCGCCGCACGCGTGCCGTCGATCAGCTTCGGCTACACCCGCCTCGACATGCACCATCAGGAACAGCGCGTCGACGTCGCCCTCGCCGACGACGTGACCAAGGCGTTCTCGGGCCTGAAGGTCGAGCTGCCCGGTCTGGGTCAGGACGCCAAGGCGCCGTTCGACGTCAGCATCGCGCTGCCCGTCGAGCAGATCCGCACGTTCTTCACGGCGCAGGCCGACGCGGTCGCCGCCAAGCCGTTCGCGTGCCCTGCTTTCACCAATCTGAACGACAGCTTCGCCAAGCTCGGCTCCACGATGCAGCAGGCGGCAATCCCGCCGTTCGGCGACATCCGCGGCGTGCGTGTCGTGCTCGATTCGTTCAAGCCGGCGGCCGCGGGCCAGCAGATGCCGGCCATCACCGGCCGCGTGCTGCTCGCCACGCGCAACCCGGCGGGTCTGCTCGCCATGGGTCAGGCGATGCTCGGCGGCGACTTCAAGGTCGCCGGCGACGGCAAGCCGGCCGCCCTGCCGCAGAACATCACGGCCATGCTTGGCATGCCGGGCTGGGCCGCGATGAACGGCCAGGCGATCGTGGTGGGCGTGGGCGCCGGCGAAGACGCGAAGCTCGACGAGATGCTGATGGGCTCGGTCGGTGACGCCGGTCGTCTTAGCCGGTTCCACCTGAACGGCGACATGTATCGCGCGTGGGTCGACGTGATGGCCGACAAGGCCCAGTCGTTCGCGAACAACATGGCCGAAGCCGCTGGCGCCGACGGCGCGCCAGACGACCAGCAGGCACAGGCTGCCGCCGCGGAGCGTTCGAAGGCTCAGTTCGAAGCGATGAAGGCGCAGGCCGCCCGCATCGTCGACGTATCCGGCGAAGCACACGTGGACGACAAGGGCCTCGTGATGTCGGGTGCCGTCGAGTACAAGTAAACGTCGTCGACGTGATGAAAAAAGGCGCCCATCGTGGCGCCTTTTTTCTTGCCCGATTTTCTTGTGGGAAGCGCGCTGGCGCGCGAAGGGTGCTCGCGGCAAGCACCCTTCGCGCGCCAGCGCGCTTCCCACATAGCGCCTTTAAGCGCCTCTCAGAAATCGAACGACACCGTCAGCTGCCCGAACCGCGGCGACTGGAACCGCTGCGGCTGCAGGTAGGTGGAGTTCAGGCCACCGACCGACGTCTGCAGGTCCTGATCCACGCCCAGCGTGCGCTGCTGGTTGAGCAGGTTGTACACGGCGAACTTCACGCGCAGGTTGTTCTTCTCGTCCAGCGGCAGCAGGTAGGTGATGCTTGCACCGAGATTGAACGTCCACGGCGTGCGCTTCTCGCCGCGCGGCGACCGCTCGTAAACGCGATTCTCCGACACCGGATCGGCGCAGTTGTCCACGCAGATGAAGTAGCTGTGATACACGGTGCCGTCGAACGGGTTGCCCACGCCGTAGCCCGTGATCGGGCTGCCCGAGAGCGCGACGAGATCGGCACCGACCTGCCACTGCGGCGTGATGGCATACGTGCCGCGCAGCTTGAACTGATGACGGTGATCGTTCGGCAGATAGCCACCCGAGAGGTTCACCCACGGATCGTCGAAGTTTTCGGTGCGGCCGGTGTCGTCGAAGTTGGTGTCCGAGTTGACCGGGCCTTCCGCGTTGCCGCGGCTCCACGAGAGTACATACGACGCGTTGAACATCCACTTGTCGTCCCACGCGCGATCGACCTGGAACTCCAGCGAGCCAAAGGTGCGGCGCGGCTTCTTCCACCCGCGTTGGCCGAGGTAGTTGCCCTCGGCGTCGTACATCGCCCAGCCCGCCTTCGAAGTGTCGATGTTGATGTAGCCGTCGGGCGTGCCGTCGCAGTTGGTGTCGCCGTACACGGTGAGCTTGCGACCCGGGTTACCCATCACGTAGCCGATGTAGCCGTCGCCGCCGCACTGCGGCGTGGCGCTGATCTCCATGTCGTCGATGGCGTTGTGGAGCTTGCGATAGGTACCGCTGACGCCCCACGACCACTTGTCGGTGATCGCCTGCTGGAAGCCGAGGATGGCCTCGTCCTGATAGACCGAGTCCATGTTCTTGTCGACTTCGGCGCGCAGGTCGCCCACCGTGCCGTCGCCCTGCGAGTCGTCGACAGGACCGATCTGCGGCCCGAGGATCGGCATCGCGTACGGCTGGCCGTTGCGATCGAGGATCTGGTAGCCGTCGAAGGCGTAGTACGTGCGCTGGTCGAGCAGGCCACCGGCCTGCTTGATGTTGATGACGTTGGCCACGGGCAGGTAATAACGGCCGAGGTTGCCGAACACCTTCATCGTACCGTCGCCCTTCAGGTCCCATGAGAACCCGAGGCGCGGCGCGATCATGTTGTCCATCTTGATGTACGTGGAGCCTTCGCCCGTCTTGTTGTCGAAGGCGTCGCGACGGAGGCCCGCGTTGAGCAGGAAATCCGGCGTGATGTTCCAGTTGTCCTCGACGTAGTAAGCGTTGTTCGACGTCTCGAAGGTACCCTCTATCTCGTAGCGTCGCGCGCGGACATACGCGTTGTAACCGGCCGGCACCACGCCGCCGTTCTCGATCGTCGAACCGGGCGTCGTCGCGTAGATGTTGTAGTAGTACGACCCCGGGCCCGGATAGCGCCGCGAGTAGATCGACGTATCCACCTCGTGGTCGTAGCCGAAACGCACCACGTGGTCGCCGAGCGTCCATTCGAAGTCGGCCCGCCCCTGCTTTCGGGTGTCGTTGCGCTTCTCGACCGCGGTGCTGGTGCTACAACCCAGCGGAATGCCCGCGCCGGGCGTGGGTGCCGCGGAGGTCCGGGCCACCGGGTTGCAGTCGATGTCGGACTGGGCGCGGGTGAAGTCTTCGCGCTCGTTGCGGCCGTACATCAGCTTCATCGACAGGTCGTCGATCAGGTAACTGGTGAAGGTGCCGTTCCAGTTGCGGCCGCCCGTGTCGCTGGTGATCACGTCCTTGCGCGGGCTCTTGGTCCTCGCGTCGTAATCGTAGTTGTAGACCGAACCGAGGTTCCTGTTCTTGTCCGAGAAGGCCATGAACTCGAGCAGGTTCTTGTCGTTGATGTGCCAGTCGATCTTGGCGCCCCAGAAGCCCGAGTCGGTATCGTTCTGGGTAAGCACCGTGCCGAGGTTGTCGGTGTTCTGCGGCGTGTAACCGCGCGCCTCGTACATCGCGAAGAAGAACAGCTTGTCCTTCACGATGGGACCGGACGCATACACGTTCATCTTCGTGCGCGAGTAGTGGTCCTCGGTGGCCGTGATGTAGCGCTCGCCGTCCCAGTAGCGGTTCTTCGTGGTGGCCTGCCAGGCGCTGGGCTCGAAGGTCATCTCCGCGCCGGCCTTGAACTCGTTCGTACCCGAGCGCGTGACGGCATTGACCACGCCGCCGGTGGTGCGGCCGAACTCGACGGAATAGCCGCCGGTCTTTACCTGGAATTCCTGGTAGAACGCGAACGGTGCTTCCGAGAAGCCGTTGCGATTGTAGAAGTCCGTGACGTTGAGGCCGTTCACGTAGAACGAGTTCTCGGCCACCGACGAGCCGCCGAACGAAATGCCGCCGAAGCTGGCGTTGCCCTTGTTCACACCGGGCGCCAGCAGTGCGACGGAGGCGACGTTCTGGTCCACCGGAAGGCGCCGGATTTCTTCGCGGCTGAGGTTGGTGGCGGTCTCGGTGGAGCTCACGTCCACCGCCGAGATGACGACGGGCGCGCTCACCGAGACGCCTTCCAGCTCGGTCGTGGCCGATGCGCGGTCCACGAGGTTCACCGTGGTCGCGGTGCCCAGGCTCACGTTCACCGTCGTCGGCGACGCGACGGGTTTACCGTCCTTGCTGCTTTCCAGCTGATAGCGTCCGATGGGCAGGAACGGGAAGCGGTAACTGCCGTCACTGTCCGCCGTGACGGTACGGGTGAGGCCGGTGGCTGGATCGCGTACCGTCACGGTGGCACCGGCCTTCGTGCGCCCGACGATCGAGCCGTCGGTATTCGCGGCCGATGCCGCGCCGGACATCGCAAGGCCGATACCGATGGCCATGCACAAGGCGCCGTGGCGCAGTGCGCGCCGGTTCGTCCTGGTATACCCCATCTCCCCACTCCCATAAGATGATGTTTCGGGTTGTCGTGCGTCGCCGGTCAGCGGGTCGCGTCACCGCGCCCTCGCGGTGTATCGACGCGATGCCACCGGAAGTCGTAATCGAACTGATCGAAATACAGGTTGCCGCCCTTCCACTCGACCTCGCCACGCTGCGAGTCGACGGTTTCCGAACGGAACGACGATTTGGCCGGTACGAACGGTTGCGACCAGTCGTCGTTGAAGGCGATGCGATAAGCGTCCAGACCGCCGAGGTAGAACCACTCGAGACGATCGTCGCCCGGCTTCGCGTCCGCGCCCGCCGCGAGGCGTCCGAACGTCACATCCATCGGCACCCAGCCGTACGGCGCCAGGTACACCTGACCCCAGTCGTGGATGTTGTTGTATTTGCCGTCGGAGAAGATCCAGCCCGACTGCCAGCGGGCCGGTATGCCGTTCAGGCGAAGCAGCGTGATCAGCAGCAGCGTCTGTTCGCCGCAGTCGCCGTGGCCGGCGTGCAGCGTGTAGTCGCCGATATTGGAGATCGTCGAGTATTCGCGTGCGCCGGCCCACGGGATCGTGTCCACGGCGGCGAACAGTTTCTGCGCGATGCGATAGGGATTCGTCTCGTTACCGACGACCTTCTTCGAGTACGCGCGCATCGCGTCCGTGAAGACCACATGCGGCGCACGCTCGGCGACGAATGGCGCCAGCGCCGGCGTGATCGGTGTCCGCACGACCTTCGCCGGGTCGATATCGACGTAGCGCGCGTACAACGTCACTTCGTACGTGATCGAGAATTCGGTTGGCTTGCCGGCGACGGCTTTCTTCTCGAGATACGCCGTGCGCTGAAGCGCGGATTCGGGCGCGATGGCAGGCTTCGCGGGCTCGCTACCGATCAGGCGGATAGTTTCCTGCTGGCCCGCGATGGCACGCGGATACGGAATCCACGCGCGAATCGTCTCGCCCGCCGGTACCGCATCCGCGTCGACGGTGAGGATCTGCGTGACCTCTTCACGGCGAGGCAGCACGCTGCTCGATTGCGAATCGAGCGCCGCGGCACGCACCGCGCGATGGTGATCGTTGAGCACTTCGTTCGGGCCGTCGTCGAACGGCACCTGTTCCTTGCGGCGCGCGCGCGCTTCGGCGCTGAGGCGGAACAGGTTGCCCGGCGCGCGCTTGAAGTAGAGCGTGCGCCCGTCGATCACCTGCTTTTCGAGCAGCCCTGCCGCGTCCCACTTCGCGAATTCGGCATCGGTGAGGTCGGGAATCTGCTTGCGCAGGCGCGCCTTGACGGCGTCGGCATCGAGCGTGAAGTCGATGAGGATGCGGCGCATGCGCTCGCGCTGGAATGCGAGGGCGTCTCGTTGGGCGGGGGTCATGCCTGGCCTGGAGAGCTCTTCGGCGATACATGCTTCCGCGTCGCTGAAGTGACCGGCATCGATCGCAGCGACGGGTGGGAGCCAGCCTGCTGGCGATTGGTGCTCGCCGCAAGCACCCATCGCCAGCAGGCTGGCTCCCACCGGCATGGCCGAGGCGTCGGCGGCCGACACAAGGTGAGCTGCCATCAGCACGCCCACCGCAAGCGCGGCGCGCCGGATCGAAAATCGTAGTGCCGCTTTCACCGTTCGGTATCCCCGATGCAACCGTGGTGGGTGGACGTGCGTCAGGGCTGTGTAACATGCTTGCAAAGCGCGGTCAATAATTTATGCTTCAGGCTACTTCGTTAGGAATAGATATTCCTGACGACCGTCGCGACACCACCCGGGGAGGGACGCGTGATCCAGTCGGTTTGGCCTTATCTGGCCGTGATGCTGCTTGCCGCCGGCTTCTGGCCGGCCATCGAACGGCGCTTCGGCTGGAAGGTCTTCGAGATCCTTCCACCCATCGTGCTTACCTATCTCACCGTCACGGCGCTGTCCGTCGCCGGGTTGTGGACGGCCTCGCCGGAGATCCACCTCGCGCAGGACACCCTCGTGTCGCGCATGGTGCCCGCGCTGCTCTTCCTGCTGATGATCAACTGCGACCTGCGCGCGATCCTCGCGCTGGGCCCACGCGTGCTCGGCGTCTTCGTCTGCACCTCGATAAGCCTGTTCACCGCGTTCGTCGTCACCTTCCTGCTCTATCGCCACTGGATGCCGGGCAACGGCTGGATGCCGCTCGCCTCGCTGTCGGGCAGCTGGATGGGCGGCACGGCGAACATGATCGCGGTGAAGCAGGCGATCGGCATGTCGGATACCTCGCTCGCCACCACGCTGCTGACCGACGCCCTCTGTTATTCGATGTGGGTGGTGGTGCTGTTCGCGGTCGCGCGGCTCGCGCCGGCCTTCAACCGCTGGACGCGTGCGACGTCCAGCGCGGACATGAGCGTGGCGGAAACCGCCCCGCGCGCCCCGGCCACCGGCGACAGCGTGTTGCTCTGGCTGGGCCTCGCCGTCGCCGTCTCCACGCTCTCGTCGTTGCTGGGTGCCCGCATGCCGGTCGGCAATATGGTGTCGCCCACGACGTGGACGATCCTGATCGCCACCGTGGCGGGCCTCGTCGCGGCGCACACGCCGCTGGCCCGCCTTCCCGGTGCGCAGGCGGTGTCGAGCGCGCTGCTGATCTCGGTGGTGGCCGTGCTGGCGTCGCAGAGTAGTTTCGCGGGCATCGCCGCCGCGCCGCTCTACCTCGTGGCGGGTGTCACCGTCATCGCGATTCATGCGGTTCTGCTTGCCATCGCCGCGCGTATCTTTCATTTCGACCTCTTCCTCTGCGGCATCTCGTCGCTCGCGCACATCGGTGGCGTCGCCGCCACGCCAGTGCTCGCCGCCACGTATTCGCGCTCGCTGGTGCCGGTGGGCATCCTGCTCGCCCTGCTCGGCTATATCCTCGGAACCGGCTTCGGTCTCGTCGTGGCCGCCGTGCTTTCGTCGCTGGCCTACTGACCAGGAATTCCCATGAACCTCCTTCGCCACACCCTGCTCGCCTCCCTGCTGGCACTGGCCCTGGGTTCGCCGGTCGCGGCGGCCGACATGCCCGTGCCGCCGTCCGGCATTCCGGGCATCACCGACGCGCAGCTGTCGCCGGAGTTCTGGGTCGCGCGCCTCGGCGACGCGGACCGACCGGTGCTGGATCGCGCGGCGATCGCCGCGCTCAACGACCGCGTGGCGACCCAGGATCCGTCGATGCACGACATCCGTCACCTGCCGGCCACGCTGCCGCGTGCGCAGGTGAAGGGGTGGATCGACACGCTCACCTCGCGCCCGTCGAAGCCGCTGTTCGACGTCGACGGCAAACCGGTCGCCAGCACCACCATCGACGCGATCCTCGCCAATGCCGCCACCGACGCGATACCCGCGCAGGTGACGCCGCGCTACGGCATGGCCGTGCGCCGCGCCGCGCTACGCGGCTACCCGACCGACCTGCGCGTGTTCACGAGCAACGACGACACGGATATCGACCGCTTCCAGGAAAGCACGCTGTTCCCCGGCGATCCGCTCGTCACGGTGAATACGAGCAAGGACGGCAAGTGGGTGTTCGTGGTGAGCCCGCGTTACGCCGCGTGGGTGCATGCCGACGACGTGGCCTATGGCGACGCGGCCGCGGTGTTCGCCCATGTGGATGCCACGCCGTATCGCGTGATCACGGGTGCGAAGCCGGACACCGTCTACACACCCGAAGCACCGCAGGTCTCCGAACTGCAGCTCGACATGGGCACGCGCGTGCCGCTCGACACGTCGCTGCCGGCCGACCAGCCGGTGAACGGGCAGAGCCCGTATACCTCGTGGGTGCTGAGCCTGCCCGTGCGCGACGCGCAGCGCGCGCTGTCGTTCCACCCCGCCCTGCTCCAGCGCAACCAGGATTCCGCGCCCGACTACCTGCCGCTGACGCGCGCCAACATCGTGCGCCAGGCGTTCAAGTTCCTCGGCGAACGCTACGGTTGGGGCCACGCGTTCAACGGCCGCGACTGCAGCGGCTTCGTGTCCGACGTATATCGCAGCATGGGCGTGCAGATGCCGCGCAACACGCGCGACCAGAGCATCAGCCCCGGGCTCACGCATACCCTCTACACGGACAAGGACGACCACGACGCGCGCGTGAAGGCGGCGATGGCGACCGAGGTCGGCGACCTCGTCTACATCCCCGGGCACGTGATGATGGTGATCGGCAAGATCGACGGGCAGCCCTACGTCATCCATGACGTGGGAGGCATGAGCTGGAAGCAGCCCGACGGCACCCTGCGCCGCATCAAGCTCAACGAAGTGTCGGTCACGCCGCTGCTGCCCATGATGTACGGCACGGACAAGACCTTCGTCGACCGCATGACCAGCATCGTGCGCATCCGCTAACCCGCCAGGCGAGACTTCATGAAAATCACCGACATCCGCTTCGGCATGCTGCGCGTACCGCTGAAGACACCGTTCAAGACCGCGCTGCGCACCGTCGACAAGGTCGAGGACATCGTCGTCATGGTGCACACCGACGACGGCCGCACCGGCTACGGCGAAGCGCCGGCCACCGCGGTGATCACCGGCGACACGCACGGTTCCATCGTCGACGCCATCCGCCACTACATCGCGCCGCGCCTCATCGGCGAGGACATCGCCGACCTCAACCGCGTCACGCGGCTGATCCAGGGCGCGATGGAAAAAAACACCAGTGCCAAGGCCGCCGTCGAGATCGCCGTGTACGACCTCTGGGGCCAGCTCTACGGCGCGCCGCTCTACAAGCTGCTGGGTGGCGGCGATCCCGTCATCACCACGGACATCACCATCAGCGTCGACTACATCGACAAGATGGTGGCCGATTCGGTCGCCGCGGTGGAGCGCGGCTTCGAGTCGCTGAAGATCAAGGTGGGCAAGGACATCGGCGTCGACATCGAACGCGTGCGTGCGATCTATGCCGCCGTGGAAGACCGCGCGCTGCTGCGCCTGGACGCGAATCAGGGCTGGACGGCGAAGGAAGCCGTGTACGCCTTGCATGCGCTGGAAGACGCCGGCGTGCGCCTCGAACTCGTGGAGCAACCCGTGAAGGCGCGCGATCTCGAAGGCATGCGTTACGTCACCGAGCGCGTGCACACGCCGATCATGGCCGACGAGAGCGTGTTCGGGCCGGCCGAGGTCATGGACCTCATCCGCATGCGCGCGGCCGACATCATCAACATCAAGCTGATGAAGACCGGCGGCATCTCCAACGCCATCCGCATCGCCGACATCGCGGGCCTCTACGGCATCGAATGCATGATCGGCTGCATGCTGGAGTCGAGCATCAGCGTGGCCGCGGCGGTACACGTCGCCGTGGCCAAGGCCGACGTGATCACCAAGGTCGACCTCGATGGGCCGTCGCTTTGCGCGTACGATCCGGTGGACGGCGGCGTGGACTTCAACGAGTCGGAAATTTCCATCGGCGACGCGCCGGGTCTTGGCATCCGCGAAATCCGGGGGCTCGAAGCCCTTTGAAAGGAGACGCCATGTCGCCACTGGTGAAGATCCGCTCCGAGCGCGACCGCATGTCGGCCGTGGAGCGACGCATCGCCGATTTCATCCTCGAGAACGCACAGCTGCTGCGCGACTATTCCTCGCAGCAGCTGGCCAACGCGCTCGGCATCAGCCAGTCGAGCGTGGTGAAGTTCACGCAGAAGCTCGGCTTTCGTGGCTACCCGGACCTGAAATACTCGGTAGGCGAGTCGATCGGTCGCACCGACGACGCCACCGCGTCGCAGCCCGCCACTGAGCGCCCCGACGACGACCTGCTCGGCGCGATGCTCTGGGAGCGCAAGGCACAGGCCGAGGAAGCCACCCGCCTCCTCAACGGCCGCGAGACCATGCTCGATCTGGCCGCCACGCTCGCCGGGGCCGGCAAGGTGTACCTGATCGGCCTCGGCGAAGACGACCTCCACGCACGCGGCTTCGCCATGCGCCTGTCGCTGCTGGGTGTCGTCGCCATCCGCCACGCCGACATCAGCCGCATGGCGGCGCAGATCGCGCTGTGCCAGCCGGGCGATGCGCTGGTGCTCTTCACCGAGCACGGCAAGCATCCCGCGCTGGTGAAGCTCGCCCGTTATTTCCGCGAGCAGCGCGGCCGGGTGATCACGGTAACGCGTCACACCGCCAATCCCGTGCGCGCGCTGGCCAACGTCGCCCTGGCCGTGGCCGCGTATGACGACGCGTCGTACGTGCAGTCGCTGATCTACCAGGCCACCGTGCAGCAGCTTCTCGACGCGGTGTTCGTCTACCTCTGCGAAAACGACGAGGCGCGCCACGCGCGACTCGTGCAGAACCTCGACCGCATCCAGCAGATGCTCGAACCCTAGGGATTTTCCGATGGCACGATCGCTCCGCCTGCTCGGCCTTCTCGCCGCCCTCGTCGTCTCGTCCTCAGGGGCTTTCGAAGCACCCGCCGCCTGGTCGGTGTCGCGGCAGATGATCGTCGTCACCACCGATGGCTGGGACGTGGACCACGGCACGCTGCGCGCATGGGTGCGCGACGGCACGCAGTGGAAGCCCGTCGGTCCCGCGACGGATGTCACCATCGGCCGCCGTGGCAGCGCGTGGGGCATCGGCCTCAGCCCGGCCCAGCACGACGGCCCGGTGAAGAAGGAGGGCGACGGTCGTAGCCCGGCGGGTGTCTTCCGCATCGGCGAGGCTTTCGGTTACGCGGAGACCAACCCGACCGCGATGGCCTATCGCGGCCTGAGCGCATCGGACTACTGCGTCGACGTCGACAGTTCGACGTACTACAACCAGCTCGTCGACGAGAAGAAGGTCGGGCAGAAGGCCATCGCCGGCGCGACCGAACCGATGCGTCGCGATCTGCACTTCAATGGCGACCACGCGTATCGCATCGGCTTCGTCATCGAGCACAACGCGGCGGGCGCCAAAGGCAAGGGGAGCTGCATCTTCGCGCATCTGTGGAAATCGCCCACCTCGCCCACGGCCGGTTGCACGGCGATGACCGACGACGCGATGGAGCGCCTGCTCGCCTGGCTCGATCCTTCGAAGAAGCCGGTCTTCGTGCTGCTGCCCAAAGCCGAATACGCCCGCCTGCGCGACGCGTGGAACCTGCCCGCGCCATGACCGCCACCCAGCGCATCCTTCTCGGCCTGGCGCTCGGCGCGCTGGGCGGCATCGCCCTCGCCCACTGGACGCCCGACCTCGCCGTGCGCGTCGCCGACGCCGTGCAGCCGATCGGTAAGCTTTGGCTCGGTGCGCTGCAGATGACCGTCGTGCCGCTCGTGCTTTCGCTCGTGGTCGTCGGCGCGAACACCGCCACCGATGCCGCCGCGTCGGGTCGCATCGCCCGCCGCGCGATCGTGGTGTTCCTGCTGCTGCTCGCGCTGGGCGCCGCCGTCGCCGCTCTCGCGGCACCCGGTCTGTTCGCCCTGTTCCCGCGCAGCGAGTCGCTGGCCCCCGCGCTGAGCGGCGCCACCGGCCACATGCCGGCGACGGCACCCATCGGCTGGTCGGACTGGCTGGCGGGCATCGTCCCCACCAATGCGGTCATGGCCGCCGCGCAGAGTGCGATGCTGCCGCTCGTGGTGTTCGCGATGTTCCTCGGCTTCGCGCTCACGCGCATCGCGGTCGAGCGCCGCGCCCTCGCCGTCGAGTTCTTCCGCGCGATCGCCGACGCGATGATCGTGATCGTGCGCTGGGTGCTGCTTTTCGCGCCGATCGGCGTGTTCTGCCTGATCCTCGCCGTATGTGCACGCGCCGGCCTGCACATGCTCGGTGCGCTCGGCGTCTACGTGCTCGTCGAATGCATCGTGTACATCGGCGTCACTGCGCTGATGCTGGTGGTGGCCCGGGTCTGGGGTCGCGAGCCGTTCGCCCGGTTCGCCGCGGCGATCGCACCTGCCCAGGTCGTGGCCGCCAGCACGCAGTCGTCGCTTGCCTCCCTGCCCGCGATGATCGAGAGCGCCGACCGCCGCCTCGGCTACCCCACCGCCGTCACCTCGCTGGTGTTGCCAATGGCGGTGTCGCTGTTCCGTCTCACCAGCCCGGTGCAGTACATCGTGTCGTCGTGTTTCATCGCGTGGGCGCTCGGCCTCGACCTCGGCCTGGCGCAGCTCTCGGCCGGCGCGGCTCTCGCCGTCGTCATCAGCCTTGGCTCCGTCGGCCTGCCCGGGCAGGTGACGTTCATCGCCACCAACGTACCCGTGGCCCAGGCCATGGGCCTGCCCATCGCACCGCTGGGTATCATGCTCGCGGTGGATACGTTGCCCGACACGCTCGCCACCCTCGGCAACGTGACCGCGGACCTCGCAGCGACCAGCGTGGTCGCGGCGCAGTCGCGCAAGGCCGACGCATGAAACAGAAGCAGCTCGACGTGATCGTGATCGGTGCCGGCATCGCCGGCGCGTCGATCGCGTGGTTCCTCGCACCGCACGCGCAGGTGGCGGTGCTGGAGCGCGAGCCGTTCGCCGGCTACCACACCACCGGCCGCTCCGCCGCGCATTTCAGCGAGAGCTACGGCTCGCCACAGGTGCGCGCCCTGAGCCGCGCGACCCGACCGTTCCTCGAACGGCCACCCGAGGGCTTCGTGCGTCACCGCCTGCTGCAACCGCGCGGCGCGATGATCGTGGGCAGCCACGGGCAGGCCGAGCGCGTGCTCGCCGAGTACGAGGCCGTGCGCCGGCACACGCCGTCGCTGTCGCTGCTGCGCGCCGACGCCATCGCCGCGCGTGTGCCGATCCTCCGACCCGAGGCCGCGAGCATCGCATTCCTCGAACCGGATTCCGCCGACATCGATGTCAACGAACTACATCAGGGGTTTCTGCGCGGCGCGAAAAGCAACGGCGTGGCGCTGCATGTCGACACGGCGGTGCAGTCGATCCGCCGCGACGGCGACGAATGGCTGGTGAACGGACAATGGCGCGCACCTGTGGTGGTGAACGCCGCGGGCGCGTGGGCCGATGTGGTCGCGGAACTCGCGGACGTGCGGCCGATCGGGCTCGAACCCCGTCGCCGCTCCGCCTTCACTTTCGATGCGCCGGACGGCGCCGGCGAATGGCCCTTCGTCGTCGACATCGACGAGACGTTCTATTTCAAGCCCGACGCCGGCGTCATGCTCGGCTCGGCCGCCAATGCCGATCCGACGCACCCACACGACGTGCAGCCGGAGGCCTTCGACATCGCGCTGGGCATCCACCGCATCGAAGAAGCGACCACGATGTCGATCGCCCGTCCGATCCGCGCCTGGGCCGGCCTGCGCAGCTTCGTCGCGGACGGCGATCTCGTCGGCGGCTTCGCCCCCGACGCGCCGGGCTTCTTCTGGCTTGCCGCGCAAGGCGGCTACGGTATCCAGACCTCGGCTGCGATGGCGGAAGCCTGTGCGGCGATGGTGCTCGGGCGGCCGATGCCGTCGCATCTGGCCGATGCAGGCATCACCGCAGAGATGCTGTCCCCGTCCCGCCTCGCGGGCTAAGCGGTGCCGCTACACCGGCAGGTTGCCCGCTATCGCGGGATCGCCAATACGAGTGGCTCCCACCCCCTCCGGTCGCAACGCCGCGCCAGGCCATGCCTCCGGTGGCGAGGCCGTGCCTTGCTACCGGAGGGTGGGAGCCGATCGTATCGGCGAACGTGAGTGTCGGGTCGCGCGACCGTCAGAAGTCGTACGACACGCTCAACCTTCCATACCGCGGCTCCTGCCGCGCCGTAATCACCCCGAACGCCGGCTCACGCACACCCGGGCCCGCCTCCGAATACGGATACTTCTGCAACGCGCGACGCTCGTTCAGCACGTTGAAAACGTTCGCACTCAGCGCGAGCTTCCCATCGCCAAACCCCGGGCGCCACGTCACGCCCAGATCGATCTGCCGGATCCACGGCAGGCGACCCTGCTTGCCGGGAGGCGACGGCACGCCATCGCAGAAGTGATAGTCGCCCTCGTATCCGGCGGGGTCTTCGCGGTCCGGGCCGTAATAGCCGAGGCAGTGCCGCGGCGTACCCGATACGAGGCTCACGTTCGCCGACGCCAGCCACTCGGGCGCGATCTGCCAGTAGCCGAAGACCTTGAACTGGTGCTTGTGATCGTTACTCTGCGGGCCGTTCGTGTGCTCCATGATCGCCGCGTTGTCCCAGTCCTCGCTGGTGGAAGCGGCCGTCTGGTTGAGGTCGGAGCGAAGCTGGCCCTCGGTATTGCCGTAGCTGCGCGAGAACACGTACGTCGCCCGCGCATACCACGAGCCGTCGAACGGATGCTCCATCAGCAGCTCGAGGCTGTAGTACTTGCGCTTCAGCCGCTGGAAGCCAAGCTCCTTGTTGCTCACGGGCACTTCGACGTGATTGCCCGCCGTGTCGAGCAGCGTAAACGTATTCGCCTGTCCCGGGTTGAACAGGTAGCAGCTGTTGACCTGATTGGTGTCGATGTCGAGGCCGAGTTCCTGCCCCTTGGCGACGATCCGGTCGATGTCGCAGTAATCGTCGATCGCATTGCGCAGCTTGCGCACCGTCACCTTCGCGCCATACACCCAGTCGGTACCCAGCGTCTTCGTGAAGCCAAGGATGTACTCGTCCTGGTTCTCGGGCTTCATGCCCTTCGCCGCGACGGTCTTCGGATCGGGCAGCTGACCGAAGTTGTTGTTCGCCGAGACGGGCACACCCGGCGCGATAGCGGTGAGGCCGGTGGGCTGACCGTCGGGTGCGATACCGATATAGGTGAAGTACTGCGACGTGCCCAGCGCACCGCCGGCGGCGTTGAGCGCCGGATTGAGCGGAAGCCCCAGGTAGTAGCGGCCCGCGTTGCCGTAGACCTTGAAGGTCGCATCGCCGAACACATCCCACGCGAACCCGAGTCGCGGCGCCCACTGCGGCCGCGTCTGCTTGATGAAGGCCTGGCTGTCCGCGTTGTAATTCGTGAACTGATCGTTGCGCAGGCCCAGCGTCACGAGCCAGCGATCGGTGACCTGCCATGCGTCTTCGATGTACTGGGCGCGCTGACTCGAACGCACCGTGGCGAGGCTCGACGAGACGCCACGCACGACGTAATAACCCTCGGCGCCACCCGGATAATTGCCGGGCGCGTCCACGCCGAGACCGGTAGAGATCGGCAGGTCGGGAGAGCCCTGGTTATAGGTCCAGATATAGCCGGGCCCCGAGCTCGACGTACCCTGATCGCGTGCGCGCGCCTGCTGGTTGTCGATGCCGGCGGTGATGGTGTGATCGCCCAGCGTGTAGTGGATATCGAATCGGGTGTTCGTGGTCTCGTTGCCACGGTTCGGATTCGCCAGCGTCGACACGGTCTGCCCGTTCTGCAACGCCACGCCGCCTGTGTACGCCGGATTCTGGAAATCCTGCCCGGCGATGTACACCGCGTCGGGGTTATAGCCCGACGGCGACACATAGTTCACCGTCTTCATCTTGCCGTACTGCGCGCTGATGGTGAGGTTATCGGTGATGTAACCCGTGTATTTCGCGGTATAGACGTCGCCGCCGAACTTTTCGTCGTTCGCGCCGGAGATTCGCGCGCCCCGCCGGTGGTTCACGTAATCGTAGTCGTAGATCGTGCCCGAACGCTCCGTCTTGTCCGATGCTCCGGTGAGCTCGACGATATTGCTGTCGTCGATGTTCCAGTCCAGCTTCGCGTACCAACGCGGCAGCTGATAGCGATACGATCGGTCCGGCGACTGCGGCAGGGTCACGTTGCTGATCACGTCGCCCGTCTGCCGCTCCACTTCGGCCGCGGCGAACAGGAACAGTTTGTCCTTGATCAGCGGACCACCGGCATAGATGCTCGCTGTCGTCGATGTGACGGTATTTCCCCGGTTCGCCGCGTAGAGATCGCCTGCCTTGGGCTGCGGCGGGAGGCCGTTGGTGTAATGGCTGTCCTTCTCGCGCGCACGCAGGCCGTTCGGCTCCCAGATCACCTGCGCGCCGGCATGCCACTCGTTCGTACCGCGCTTGCCGACCACGTTGATGACGCCACCGTCCGAACGCCCGTACTGCGCGCTATAGCCACCGGTGTACACCTCCTGCTGCTCGATCGCGCCATACGGCAGCGACACACCGCCGAAGCCCCGGAGCGGGTCGGTCGTGTTGAACCCGTTGACGTAATACGCGTTCTCGCTCGCGGCGGAACCACCGAAAGACACCAACGAATTGCCCGTCGCGCTCTTGTAGCTGCCGCTGTTGTCCACCGCCCCCGGCGCCAGCAGAGCGATCGCTTCCGAGTTGCGTCCCAGAGGCAGCTTCGCCAGCTGCTGCGACGTCACGACGGTGCGGGAGTCGACCGTCGATACGTCGATGGACGGCAACGCGTTGGCGGACACATTGACGCCCGAGAGATCCTGCGCCGCCTGCGCGCCGAACGAAACCTCGACACCCGAACCCACGCGCAGCGACACCTTCTCGCGACTGTGCACCGCCGCGCCGCCGTGAATCACCGACACGGTATAGGTCCCCAGCGGCAGCTGCGCCGCCGAGTAATGCCCCTTCGCGTCGATCGGCACCTCGCGCGTCAGTCCCGTGTCGTTGACGACACGCACGACACCCCCCTCGCCTGCCGCCACCTGGCCGTAAATGGAGCCGGTGGTCGACTGCGCCAGCACGGCGCCGGAAAGACCGGACAACAAAGCGGTGGCCAACAGCGACCGCTGCAACGACGACTTGCGCATGGAAACCCTTGATCCCGAATGGAAGGCAAACGCCGTCCGCATCGCGTCTCCCCTTATGAGAGCGATGGACCGACCGCAGTCGCTTGCCGGAACATGGGCGAAAGCCGCCCGTCACGCCTGCGAGGCGTCGAATGAATCGTCAGATAGTCAGGAAATCGCGCCCGGACACGGACACGACGGCCGCCGGATCAGCGGCGACAACAACATCGCACGGCGGAACCACACGCCGGTGCATGGAGGGAGCTGGCACATTCAAGGTGGCGCATCGACGACCCCTCGTTTTTGCTGCGATGCGACACCGTATCACGATCCAATATGGCCGTGTCAAGCGTTTGGACGTCTAGATGTCTTACAGATGAAACTATCGTCGCGGCCGGCCAGACGATAGCGACCTTCTGTGGGAAGCCCGCTAGCGGGCGAATGGGTGCTTGCGCCAAGTCACCATCCGTCGCGAGCCACCTCACCCAACGCTGAATGGCTTGGTCGGTCCATCGATCTCGATAATCACGGAGTTCGACTCGACTTCGCCCTGCGAAGACGGGTAGAACGCGCGACGCTCCGCCTCGGACGTGAGATTTGGATCGGGCGTCTGGCTCAGGTTCAAGGTGTACGTGACGGTAAACGCGCCGCCATCCCCATAGCGATATTCCTCGATGAGGTCGATGTCCTTCCGAAGCACCTCGCCGGGATTCAGCACGATGAAGGAATCCATGACCACGCCGGCGAAGTTCACAAACGTCCCGCGATACCGGACGTCCCGCCCCTCGGCATCTCGCACGACAAAGAGCGGCTTGGGCAACCGCCCGCCCGATTGGACGAAGGGCGTGTTCCACTTGAGGATCGATACCGGCTCGTCACCCGAATTGCGAAGTTCCAGCGATACGATGGCGGGATGCTCGGCGTCGCGCTTCTCTGGAACGCTCAGTGTTGCCTCGACATGTGAGGCGCATAGCGCAACGGAGGGGACCGCGATCAATAGCAGGCACAGCGCGGCGGTAAGGTAGGCTGCTCGATGGAACCGTCTCACTATTCGTTCTCATTGTTGGGTAAAAAGTGTGCAGCTTGCGCGTGCCGATATGGCCAGCAAGCAACTCCCAACGTAGGTGGCATGTCCGGGATAGGACATCAGACCATTCTGAAAAAGCAGAAAGATTCTGTGAGGTAATGGCAGCGGCGCGTCAGTACAGCCGTACGAAAGGCCACGACAACCATTCGTGGCCTCTTCGTTCGAAGGCTTAATGCGGCTAGTCGGGAATCGTGACTTCCACCAACCGCTCTAGCAGCGTCAACGACTCCTGCCACCCGAGATAACACTGCTCGACCGGGATCATGTCGGGAATTCCCTCCTGCACGATGCTTACCTCGGTCCCGCACGACACCGCGCGCAGGCTCACCGTCGTCGTCATCGTGCCCGGGAGATTCGGATCATCGAAGCGATCGTCGTTCACGATGCGCTCGTTCGGCACCAGCTCAAGGTAGGTCCCGCCGAAGCTGTGGCTGCCGCCCGTCGAGAAGTTGGTGAACGACATGCGGAACTTGCCGCCCTCCCGCGCGTCGAGCTCGTGCACCGTGCACGTGAAGCCATCCGGGGGCAGCCATTTGGCATTGGCGGCCGGATCGAGGAAGGCGCGATAGATGCGCTCGGCGGGAGCGGTGAACACGCGGAGCAGGCGAACGGTGCCGGACATGGTGGATTTCCTTCGACGAGGAGGAGCCCTCATTCTGTACGACGAACGGGCCCGGCGGAAATCGACACAAGACATGGCCGTTTGATCCTGTGGGACCCAGCCTCCTGGCGGTGGGCGCGCGCGGCAAGCACCCATAGCGAGGCGGCTGGCTCCCACCGTAACAAAAAGCCGCAGCCCGGAGGCCGCGGCTTTTTTTGATTCCAACCCACCCGCCGAGGCGGGCGTCGGCTTACTTCACCAGACGCGCGGGCGGGGCTTGCCATGGTCACGCCAGCCATCTCCACAGCTTAATAAATAGGAGTGGCCCTGGGACGCTTGCCTTCACGCCGGTCGACGGGCGCAGGTCAGGGCGATCTGCACAGGCTCCGATTCGACCCCGAAGCTATCCCGAGCGATGACACGAAGCGAGAATGGCGAGCGGGCTACGTCATCCTCCAAGCAGAGATAACGCATACTCGCTCGCCCGAGCTCACTTTCGTCGAACGCTACGCCATACGCACCACCGCAGCTGCCGCTAGCGCACGTCTCATGCTTACCTTCCAGCATGACTGGAAACTCCGGATAGCCGCTGCCCTGTACAGGGATCGTCAGCACATCGCCTACGAATCCCGACATGTCGGCCGGAACTTCGGCTTTGAATTCCTCGCACCCCTTCCCTTCCTTGAAGAGACGATAGCCCTTTGCTACGCCTCGCATCGATGCATCGACGAATAGGTGGTCTTGCATGGCCGCTGCGTCTTGCGCGTTGGTATGAAAGCCAACCTCGACGATGATCGATGGCATCTCGGCCAGTCGATTCTCGCCGTGATTCCCCGAATCTGGAGCCGCAGGCACGGGATACTCGCGGTAGCTCTTCACCGAATGAATCTGCTCTCGCATGTAGCAAAGAACCATTCGTCCGAGGTTTTCCGAATCCGGGCGACCCTCAGCGAAGAACACACGGGTGCCTCGAGCGCTGTCCGATTCATTCGCATTGGTGTGCAAATGAATCGCCGCCTCAGCACCAAGGTCATTCGCATAGAGCGGGCGACTGCGAATATCTTCCTTGTACTCGCGGAGGTCACTCGTATCATCCGGAAGCGAATGCCAGATTTCCGGACGATCAGGCAAGAGTTCTTTGAGTCGGTATCGAGCCGCGATCATGTAATAAGGCTGACCGCTTGGATCGTGCTCTGCGAAGTTCGAGGGGCGGGACTCTACAACGGAAATGTTCTTATAGCGCAGATATGCGGTCAGACTTGACGAGAAGTTGGTTGTTATTTCGTCTTCAAGAACGCCGTGTGCCGGCGTACGCTGGGCCCGCCAATCGGCGTAGCCATGGTGGTAGTAGAAACCGTGACCCGCAGATACCAGTACCGGCGCCGAAGCGCTCGACGACGACGGCTCGTGCCCGCTTCTATGAGCACTCGGGACGCGATCTTGCGGAAACCAGAAATAGAGGTCCTTGCCCCCATAGCGCCAGTCGAGCCCTTGGAACGACGGAATGGTCTGAAGGATCGGTCGGAGCGCTTCCTGCACCTCTTGCTGCATTTCCTCCACTTCGGGGAAACCCGACAACGGTCCGAGCCTTTCGTCCGCATGCATAATCAAGGACTCGTTGGCAGGGTCGAACGCTGCCTCGATATGGATCGGCAGAGTGTCCGAGTACAGGAATTGCCGAGAATTGGCGGCTTTGTTTGCGATGACGTTGATGCGACGCTCCAGCACCGCTCGCTGAGAAATCGTCATGGCCGACACTTTCTGGGGTGCCGACGGAACCGCTTCGCTACTCAACGCGACCCCGGGGATGGCAAACGCCAGTCCTACGACTGCGATCATCGGCAGAACTGCCGGAAATGGCCCTTTCATTGGTGCTCCTTTCTGTTCATGCGAAAACGCGATGTCTGTCGCCAATTGCAGCGACTGCATGAAGTTAGATTTCCGCGCACACCTGTTCCATCCGATGAATCTGAAAAGTCATAAAGATGTTGTGAGGAACTCCTGCACACGGCTGTAAGGAAAATCCTGCGCACAAAAAAAAAGCCGCGACCCGAAGGCCGCGGCTTTCTCGTTACGCACTCGCCGAAGCGAGGCGTCGGCTTACTTCATCAGACCCGCAAGGGTCTTGCCGAGGTCGGCCGGGGACTTGACCGTGGTCACGCCCGCCTTTTCCAGCGCGGCGAACTTGGCTTCCGCCGTGCCCTTGCCGCCCGAGATGATGGCGCCGGCATGGCCCATGCGCTTGCCCGGAGGGGCCGACGCACCGGCGATGAACGACACGACCGGCTTCTTGACGTACTGCGAGATGAACTCGGCCGCGTCTTCTTCGGCGCTGCCGCCGATTTCGCCGACCATGATGATGCCTTCGGTCTGCGGATCGTCCTGAAAGAGCTTCAGGCAGTCGATGAAGTTCAGGCCGTTGATCGGGTCGCCGCCGATGCCGATGCAGGTGGACTGGCCGAGGCCTTCGTTCGTGGTCTGGAACACCGCTTCATACGTGAGCGTGCCCGAACGCGAAACGATGCCGACCTTGCCCGGCTTGTGGATGTGACCCGGCATGATGCCGATCTTGCACTCGCCCGGGGTGATGACGCCGGGGCAGTTCGGGCCGACCAGGACGACGTCCGGGTGCGACTTCAGCACGTTCTTCACGCGCATCATGTCGAGCACCGGAATGCCTTCCGTGATCGCGACGATGACCTTGATGCCACCGTCGATGGCTTCGAGGATCGAGTCGGCCGCGAACGGCGGCGGCACGAAGATGACCGACGCGTCGGCGCCGGTCTGGTCGACCGCGTCGCGCACCGTATTGAAGACCGGCTTGCCGATGTGCTCGGTGCCGCCCTTGCCCGGAGTCACGCCACCGACGATCTTGGTGCCGTAATCGATCGCCTGTTCGGCGTGGAAGGTACCCTGCTGTCCGGTGAAGCCCTGGACGAGGACCTTGGTGTTCTTGTTGATCAGGACGCTCATGTAATTACGCTCCTCAGGCCGCTGCGGCCACGGCCTTGCGGGCCGCATCGTTGAGATCGTCGGCCGGCGTGATCGCCAGGCCCGAGTTGGCCAGCAGTTCGCGACCCTTCTCGACGTTGGTGCCCTGCAGACGCACGACCACCGGAATCTTCAGGCCCACTTCCTTCACGGCCGCGATGATGCCTTCGGCGATCAGGTCGCAACGCACGATGCCGCCGAAGATGTTGACCAGGATGGCCTTGACCTTGTCGGACGAGAGGATGAGCTTGAACGCCTCGGTGACGCGCTCCTTCGTGGCGCCGCCGCCGACGTCGAGGAAGTTGGCCGGCTCGCCGCCTGCCAGCTTGATGACGTCCATCGTGGCCATCGCGAGACCGGCGCCGTTGACCATGCAGCCGATCGTGCCGTCCATCGTGACGTAGTTGAGGTTGTGCTGGACGGCGGCCGCTTCGGCGGCGTCTTCCTGCGTGAGGTCGCGCATGGCCGCGAGGTCGGCGTGGCGGAACTCGGCGTTGTCGTCGGAGTTGACCTTGCCGTCGAGGGCGGCGAGGTTGCCGTCTTCGAGGATGGCGAGCGGGTTGAGCTCGACCAGGGCCAGGTCCTTCTCGTTGAAGAGCTTGTAGAGGCCCATCATGATCTTGACGAGCTGGCCGACCTGCTTGGGATTCAGGTCCATCTTGAACCCGAGGTCACGGCACTGGTACGGCTGCAGGCCTTCGACGAAATCCACCTGGAAGGTGTGGATGTCTTCCGGCGTTTCGGCGGCCACCTGCTCGATGTCGACGCCGCCGTGCTTCGAAGCGATGAACGAGATCGACTTGGTGTCGCGATCGGTGAGGATCGAGAGGTACAGTTCCTTCGCGATGTCGGTCGCGTCGGTGACCAGGACCAGGTTCACGGGCAGCGCGCGGCCAGCCGACTGGTAGGTTTCCATGTTCGTGCCGAGCATGCCCTTGGCGGCGGCGCGGACGTCGTCGAGACTGCGGCAGAACTTGACGCCGCCAGCCTTACCGCGGCCACCGGCATGGATCTGGGCCTTGACCATCCACTGCGTACCGCCCAGGTGCTTGGCGGCATCGACGGCGGCGTCGGGAGAGTTGGCAACCTTGCCCGGCGGCACGGCGATACCGTACTTGGCGAACAGTTCTTTAGCCTGGTACTCGTGGAAATTCATTCGATACCTCGAGCGAACGGAGAAACGTGTGAAAACGTGCCGGCCGTGAGGCCTGCACGGGGAGGGGGAAACGGTCGAATGCGCGTAATTCACGCAATACGGCCGCGTATTTTCCCGGAAGGCGCCCCGGATGGAAAGGGGCGGTGCCGCATTCGCCCGCGTATCGGGGGGCGACCCTTGCCGTCCCGACGGGTTGCCGGGGCGGTCCGGCCCCCTATACTGGCGGTCATCCACGGCCCCGGGGGGCCCCTGGCGGAGAAGCATCAAGGTGTCCACGCCCGCGTCGACCATCGGCACCCGCGTCAGCGCGAGCCACGGCACATCCCGCCACGAGCTCTTCTTTTTCAACTACTTCCGGCTGGGCCAGGCGGCGGTCTACACCGCGCTCGCCTTCCGCCCCGAGCACATGAACTGGCCCGCCCTGCCCGAGCCGGTCATCGCCCGGGTGTTCGCCATGGCCTACCTGCTGGCGGCCCTGGTCATGGTGGCCCGCACCCGGCACACGCTGCACCGCCCGGTGCTGATGGTGTCGGTGGGCCTCACGCTGGACGTGGCCGCGGCCCTGCTCGCCCTGATCCTCATGCACGATGTGCGGATGGGCGTGGCGATGATGCTGGCCGTGAACATCGCCACGGGCGCGCTGTTGCTGCCCTTCCGGCTATCGATGTTCTTCGCCGCCCTGGCGACGCTGGCCATGCTGGGGCACTCGGTTTTCGACTTCGCGGCGTTCGATACCAGCGACCGCGAATACGCCGAATACGGGCTGTTCGGCGCGGCGTATTTCGCCTGCGCGTCGCTTTGTTACGTGCTGGGCCGGAACATCCGCGCCTCGGAGGCCCTGGCCGAGCAGCGCGGCATCGACCTGGCCAACCTCTCGCAGGTCAACGAGCTGATCATCCGCCGCATGAAGACCGGCGTGCTGCTGGTGGACGAGGGCAACCGCATCCACCAGCTCAACGAATCGGCCTGGATGCTGATGGGCAACCCGTCGGCCGACCAGCGCGACCTGGGTTCGCTCGCGCCCGAGCTGTCGCGCCGCCTGTATCACTGGCGCACGTCGGGCAAGCTCGACGAGAGCGCCACGATGCTCGCCGACGGCACGCCCGAGGTGATCCCGAGGTTCTCGCGCCTCGCGCCCAACGACGATTCGCACGTGCTGATCTTTCTCGACGACACCTCGCTGGTGTCCCGTCGCGCGGAAGAACTGACGCTGAGTTCGCTGGGCCGTCTCTCCGCCTCCATCGCGCACGAGATCCGCAACCCGCTGGCCGCCATCCACTATTCGGCGCAGCTGCTCGCGGAGTCCACCGACCTGAACGACGCCGACCTGCGCATGGTCGAGATCATCAACAACCATTGCTCGCGCCTCAACGAGATCATCGAGAACATCCTGCAGCTGTCGCGCCGCGAGCGCTCGCGCCCGGAAACGCTCGACCTCGGCCGCTGGGTGCATCACTTCGTCACCGAGTATCGCCAGGGCAACGACCTTGGATCCGACATCCTGCGCGCGGTTTCCGGCAGCGAGCCGGTCGCCGCCGTCGCCGATCCACAGCACCTGCAGCAGGTGATCTGGAACCTCGTGCAGAACGCCCTGCGCTACGGCCGCATGCCCGGCGAGCCAGCGCGCGTGATGCTCGTGGCTCGCCATTCCGACGCGGGCATTCCCATCGTCGAGGTGATCGATCGCGGCCCCGGCATCCCGCCGAAGGTGGCCGCGCAGATCTTCGAACCGTTCTTCACCACGCACGAATACGGCACGGGCCTCGGCCTGTACCTCGCGCGCCAGATGGCCGAAGCCAACCAGGCCGCGCTCGAATACGTGCGCGTGGCGGGCGGCGGCAGCTGCTTCCGTATCAGCCTCACCCCGCCGGCACGTAGCGCATCGGCAGCCCCCGCGGCGGCCATCGCGTGACGGCCGCCCTATCCGTCCGTCCGCAGGGCGGTTACATTTGCACCACTAACCGAAGCACTCGGACCCAATGAGCAAGCAGACCGTACTGGTCATCGACGACGAGCGGGACATCCGCGAGTTGCTGACCATCACTCTCGGTCGAATGGAACTCGACGTCGACGCCGTGGGGAGCGTCAACGAAGCGCGGAGCGCACTGGCAGCACGTCGTTACGACCTGTGCTTCACCGACATGCGCCTGCCCGACGGCAGCGGCCAGGAGATCATCGAACTGATCGCCGGCAGCTTCCCCGACATGCCGGTCGCGATGATCACCGCCTATGGCAACGTCGACGCCGCCGTGAACGCCCTGAAGGCCGGCGCGTTCGACTTCGTGTCGAAGCCGGTCGACATCCATCTGCTCCGCCGCCTCGTGCGCACCGCGCTGCGCCTCTCCGAGGAACGCAAGGCCGATACCGGCAACAAGGCGGCGCCCGGCGCGGATCGCCTCATCGGCGAGTCCGCCGCCATGACCGAAGTGCGCGGCAAGATCGCCAAGCTCGCCCGTAACCAGGCGCCGGTGTACATCGGCGGCGAATCGGGCGTGGGCAAGGAACTGGTCGCCCGCCTCATCCATGAACTGGGCCCGCGTTCCGCCGGCGCGTTCGTACCGGTGAACTGCGGTGCCATTCCGTCCGAGCTGATGGAAAGCGAGTTCTTCGGCCACCGCAAAGGCAGCTTCACCGGCGCCCACGCGGACAAGGAAGGCCTGTTCCAGGCGGCACAAGGTGGCACCCTTTTCCTCGACGAAGTCGCCGAGCTGCCCCTGCACATGCAGGTGAAACTGCTGCGCGCGATTCAGGAAAAAGCGGTGCGCCCCATCGGCGGCCGCGACGAGATCCCCGTCGACGTGCGCATCCTGTCGGCCACGCACAAGAATCTCGCCGCGCTCGTCGAGCAGGGCCTGTTCCGTCAGGATCTCTTCTACCGCATCAACGTCATCGAACTGCGCGTGCCGCCGCTGCGCGAACGTCGCGGCGACGTGCCGCGCCTGGCCGAGTTCGTGCTGCGCCAGCTCGCTGCGGAATCCGGCGGGCCGGTGGGCAGGCTCCAGCCCGACGCCCTCGCCGCACTGGAGGCCTACAGCTTCCCGGGCAACGTGCGCGAACTGGAAAACATCCTCGAACGCGCGATGGCGATGTGCGAAGGCGACACCATCGAAGCCGACGACCTGATGCTGCCCCAGCGCAGCGCGCCGCCCGTCGCCAGCGCCGCCGCCGGCGTGGCCGAAGCCGTCGCCCCGATCGCACCCGCCGCACGCGACGCGGCAGCGGATGGCTCGCTGGAGGATTACATCTCCAACATCGAGCGCGACACGATCATCAAGGCCCTGGAAGAGTCGCGCTACAACAAGACCGCCACCGCCAAAAAGCTCGGCATCACCTTCCGCGCGCTGCGCTACAAGCTGAAAAAGCTGGGCATCGACTGATCGACGACGGCTCCCGCCGAAGGGTGGGAGCCGTACGCATCGGCGTTGCAGTGCTCGAAGCCAGGCGATTGGGGGAAGCGCGCTCGCGCGCGAAGGGTATTCGCGAAAGTACTCCCTACAGATGACTCACACTCTCCCGCCCCGCCGACGCCACGCCTTCGCCAGCGCACTCCGAAACTCCCATAAAGTCGCCAGCAAAAGCGGCACGGCGTACGCGAGGAATATCTTGACGCCGAGCACGACGCCGTCGTCGAAAGCATAAAGAACGCCCGCCAGAAGCGAGACGATCAGACACGCATAAAGTGAACGTCGAAATGCGTACAAGGATTGCCTCCACGAGGATAAAGCGAGTCTGCAGCCGAAAGTCGAGACGACTTGTGTGGGAGTGCGCTAGCGAGGAAGTGTCCAACGTGCCCGCCCAGACGGTCACGCCCCTTCAATCAACCACGCACCTGCTCCGTTGGATCAACACGGATCGGCTTGCGAAGTAATGCGGAAGGATGCGTCGCAGGAAGACTAGACGCGATCTAACCAATCTGTAGCCAGAAGAAGCTTCGCGCTTTCTACGAGCTCGTCAGCCGCGGCGGTCAAGTAGGTCGCACATTCCCCATCCTTTTCAGCCAGCATCGATTCGCTGCAAAGCGGTCGCTGTGATTCATCAGGCACGGTGTCTAGCTCGGATGCCGCAGTTCGAATGGCGAAAAATAGTGGATCATTCGGGCGCGGTGAGACATGACGCAACTCTGAAACGCGACAAAGGTCGGCGAGACCGGGGATGCCTCCCGAGGCGATTCGGGTGAGCCGGTCACGTAGCTCCTCCATCCCGCCGATATTTCTACTGGGCATTTCGCTTCGCCAGAATGGTTTTAAACTCGGCTCGTCCGCCTGTCGCAGCATTTTCGATACAGTGCGTCCCGAACCGCTGACCATGCTTTCGCGCACGGATTTACGGGTGAGGATCGTGATCGGTAACGCGAGGGACATGTACCGGCGGAGGTCGCATCGGGCAGGTCGTTCCGCCTCCCAGCGACGAGTGCATGAGACGACACGATGTAAGTAAAAACCGAGTCAGCGCCATGACCAGCATAGCCGAGGTAGCCACCCCATCGCACCCGCCGCACGCGACGCGGCAGTGGACGGCTCGCGGGAGGACCAGATCTCCAACATCGAGTACGAAACGATCATCAAGGCACTGGAAGAGTCGCGCTACAACAAGACCGCGACTGCGAAGAAACTCGGCATCACCTTCCGCGCGTTGCGCTACAAGCTGAAGAAGCGCCGCATCGACTGATCAGCGACGGCTCCCGCCGAAGGGTGGGAGCCGATCGCATCGCCCCGCGCAGCGGGCCAGCCTCCATACTCACGCTGCTCGCAGTATCTGGCGCAGCCTGACACCCACTTGTCACTCACCTCGCGAAAGTTCGGCCTGGGTTAACCCACCAATCAACCCACCGATAACCAGCACCAAAGCAGCAATGCTATGCCGCACAAACACCTGCCGCCTTACTGCCAAGAGGCTTTCTTTCGCGACCCTCATCGCCGGGCTGTCGTCCGGCTTGACGAACTTTGCAGGACGAAGAAGGTAATCAGTCTTGAGATCGAACGAATAAGTGAAGTCAAGCCATTCGCCGTTCTTTCTTGCCATCGCTTCGGCGGAACGAATGAGGCGATAGAAGAGCCACATATTTCTGAACGCGAGAAGCAACCCCGGTACCACACCGAGGTGAAATCCCCAATTTACGTCATTCACGCCTCTACTCCGTTGAAGTGATGGACTTGGGTTACCGCGGCAATGGATCAGGCTGCGGTGGAGTCCGGGGCACAATTTCAATCGGGCCAACGGTAACCGTCGGCGCTCCTGGCCTTGAACCAATCAGCGTGGCCCCAGCTGCCTTCGCGACACCCGTGTGAACTTCGAACGGAAGCGGGGAAAGCTTCGGCCCAAAACTGTAGGTGGTCACTGGCAGACATTCGGTACAAAGGCTACGTTCGTACCCTACCGATACAGGGCCGAAAGTGACCGATCCGCCAGCTGACGCGTCGCCGCCATCAGCAGCCATTTCCTCAGCAGAATTTGCATCAGAAATGCTCAGCGCGAAATTACCCCCTATACCCGGCTGCGAAGCGGCGATCCCACCTGTCGAACCCAATACGCCGAATCTCCACGTAGAAGGATCCATCCCTTGATAACTTACCGTGAGCTGACCTTGCGCCGACATACCGCCAAGCCATGACACCGAGCCGGCGACGCCAAACGCAACGGTATCTCGGCCATCTGGGTCGATGAACCTGTAGGGATTTCCATTCGCATACTCGTATCGCGACAATGATTGCGACGTGCGTTGAGCGAAGCTCACGGGGTCGACACTAAGAAACCGCCCGACTGCAGGATCGTAGTAGCGTTGCTGCATATAGACCAACGATGTACCTTCATCCGACACGTGACCAGTGTATCCGGGACCATCGGACGGGATGCCAGAAGCAGGCGCCCCATACGGCACATAGTCCCTTCGCTCGATAATGTTTCCGGCGGCATCAGCAACCGCGAGAACATTCCCCTGTGGATCGGTGTAGTAATAGACGGTCGTTCGTTCGGCGCGTACCACCAACGACGTCAACATCAAGGCGCATCCGGCTACCGTCGCGATCGTGGCTGTCATGCGGGTCAGGCGTAATGTCGACGCCGATGCCTCGAGTACGAGAGTACGTACGCTCCTCCTTCTTTGCACCGCTCCCGCCGCCCTTGCCGTCATTCTTTCGCCCCTGCGCTTCAGATCGTCGGGGGTAAATCTAGTTGACGATGAGCACGGCATATATCGGCGGAAACAGCTCCGATCAGTGCATTCCGCCTTGCGGCGGTGACTGCATGCGACGACGCGGTGTAGTCGAAATCCACGGCTCCCACTCGGCGTGCCAACGTGCGAACGATCGCCGACGAAGTCGCCGAGCTGCCACTGAAACCGCTGAACGCGGCCCAGGATTAAGTCGTACATCCCGTCGGCGGCCGCCCGCCGCACGCGACGCGGCAGCGGATGGCTCGCTGGAGGATTACATCTCCAACATCGAGCGCGACACGATCATCAAGGCCCTGGAAGAGTCGCGCTACAACAAGACCGCGACGGCCAAAAAGCTCGGCATCACCTTCCGCGCCCTGCGCTACAAGCTGAAAAAGCTGGGCATCGATTGATAAGCGACGGCTCCCACCGTACGGTGGAGCCGATCGCGTCGGCGATGGTCGGCGAAGCCAACATCCCGCAGCGCCGTCTCCGAATCGGCCTGACGCTTTCGCTCCACTGCTTCCCGGTCGGACTACGTGCTCATCTGGAACACGAACGACGTCATCCTGCCGACGGTGTTGTCCGGGCCACCGGCGCCCGCGCCGAGAATCTTTCCGGCAGCATCGACGAACAGGGTCGTCATACGGTTCACCGGCCCAAATCCTCCCGACACTTTCACGATGCCATCATTGCCGAAGGTTCCGTCGAGCCGCCCCGTCGTGGCGAAACGAGCCACGAGGATATTTCTTTCGTCGTAGGTGCCGATCACCCCGCCGACGACGATCCTGTCTCCCGATTCACCGCCCCGCTGGATTCCGACATCCACGAAACCGACGTCGTCGTCGATGCGCTTCAACAGCGCGAATTTGCCGCCGTGGAAGGAGGCCAGCGGCGCCCCTGACGAATCGAAGCATCCCACCACCCCGAACCGTCGACGAGCGCCCGTCGGCGTCGTCGCCTCCACGTTCCCGCAAGCCACGAGATCTCCGTTGGAAAGAAGCTCCAGGCCGACAAGATCCATGGCAACGAACGTGTCGCCGTCCAGATCCATGGCGTCGGCTTCGAAGAAGGCACGCCCGCCATCGCCGAACGTCGTGTCGAGCGATCCATCCGCATGCAGGCGCCACAGCGCGACTCGCCGAGGGTTTTCATGATCGACGAACACCCCCACGAGCGTCACCCGACCGTCGGGGTGGGCGACCATGTCGTAGGCGCCCCACTCGTTGTCGAACCAATCGCCCTCCGTCTTGCACCCGCCATCCGCGAAGGTCGGATCGAGACGACCGTTGGGCAGGCAGCGTAGTAAGGCGTAGTACGGGCCGGGCGAAGCGATCAGGCAGTAGAAACGCTCATCGGCTGGCGCGCTCGCGCTCGCCACCGCGCCGTGCACGACGAATGCGCCCCGCTCGGCACACCCTGACCGGTGCGGGGCCGCGACGTCGGTTGCCGGCGGCCCTGGGATGGGGTGGATGATCTTTCCCGAGCCATCGCCGAACGACGAATCGAGTTCGCCGCTGGCGGTCAGACCGACAAGACCCGCTTCGAGCGGATAGTTGATATTCGTCCTCACCACGGCGATAACGCCGCCGCCGGGCCGCGAGATCAGGCCTGCCAATACGCCCCCTGCGAGGTCCAGATAGGCTACGACGGATCCCTGCGACTGCTCTCCGAACGCAGGGTCGAGAGCGCCGTCGCGCCCGGCGCGCACGATGAGCATGGGCGTCGTTGCCGACAACTCGGTGTCGCCCGCATAAAGCCAGTCGTCCTCGCGCAAACCCAGGGCGGGCACATGTGCCATCGCGGTGGGCCGCGGCGCATCCAGCGGGAAGAGATACTCGATAGCGCCCGGGTCGCGCGACACGTTTTTCCGGCCTTCGTGATTCCTTGGAGCTCCGCTCATGTCCGCTCTCCATGCGGGTGGCGACGCGCGGATCATATGCCTGAAGCCTGCCGTGCATCGAGTGGCGAACGGAGCCATGAATGGAGGCGCATCAGGGGGATGCGCCGGGCGACGGTGGATTCGCGTATCGATAGCCCACGCTCACCTGCCGGTTTCCCCCGACGAAACACCGCTGGCGATCAGGACTCGACGATGTCGACGTCCTGGCGCGAGCGACGGGCGCGGTGCTCGCGCCACCGGGAGAGGGCCAAGCGCGATCCCGCGCGACCGGCCCTGACAGCGACGATCATGAGGCATACCGCCAACCATGAATTCAGCACCACCAGACCCACACTCACGGGCGTCCACGCGAACCCCATTTCCTCGATCGGCAACCGCACCCATGGCGTAACGAACACGGGCGCGCGCCAGAACCATGCCCACGCGTGGAACCACATCGACGTGTGACACGGCGGCCACGCGCACGACGTGCGCGCGCCGAGTGTCAGCAGCGCGACCAGCAGGTGCAGAAAGGTGCCGAAACCGATGAGGCAGCCGTAGACGATGCGTCGGTCACGACGTTCGCAGGTTTCGAGGTCCATGCCGATCTCCCATTGCAATCCTGCAACGCTAAATGGGCGTTGCAGGTGGCGCCATGGAAGAAATCTGAAAAATCGGACTTTCGCCGGAGCGCCGTCAGGCGCCCTGGTTGTCGCTCGCGTCGAGCGCCTCCCGCACCTTGCGCAGAAGCACACGCGACTGCACCGGCTTGTCGATCACGTACAGGTGATCCAGCTGCGGCAGTTCGTCGAGGCTGGGCGGCGAATCGGGCCGCGCCAGCAACAGCACCGCGCGGCTGTAGCCGTGTTCGAGCAGTGCCGCGAGCGTGCGCACGCCGGTGAACAGGTTCATGTCGGCGTCCATCACCACGAGGTCGGGCACGCCGTGCGCTTCGATCCACTGCAGCGCGGCCGTGCCGCTCTGGCTCGCGCCGGCCTGGTAGCCGTACGCGTCGAGCGTGTCGACCAGCAGCGACAGCTGCACCGCTTCCTCGACGACCACGAGCACACGCTCGGCTTCGCCCTGCAGGCTGGCGTCCATCACCTGCGGATCGAGGTGCTCGCCCTCTTCCGTCTTCAGCGGCAGGTAGAGATGGAACTCCGTACCGACACCCAGCTGGCTGCGCACGCGCATGAGGCCGCCGTGGCTGGCGACGATGCGTTTGCACGACAGCAGGCCAAGACCGGTACCCGCTTCCTTCGTCGTGAAGAACGGCTCGAACAGACGCTGCAGCACGTCGGGCGGCATGCCTTGCCCCGTATCGATGACGGACAGGCGCAGGTAGCGACCCGGCAGCGTGGTTTCGTCGTCGGCGAAGAAGTCGTCGGGAAGGCTCACCACATCGGTCTCGATGCGCAGCACGCCGCCGTCGGGCATGGCCTGCATGGCGTTGAGGCTGAGGTTGAGCAGGCACTGCTGCAGCTCGGTGTGGTTGCCTTCGAACGCGACCTCGGGATCGAAGACGTCGACTTCCATCTTGATCGCGCGCGGCACGCTGCCCTGCAGCAGCAGGTTCAGCGCGTCGAGCAGCGCACCGAGCTTCACACGCTCCGCACGGCGCGCACCACGCGCGAACGAGAGCATGGACGAAACCATTTCCAGGCCGCGGCGGCCGCAGTCGCGCACGAGCGTGCCGAGTCGCGCGAGGCGCGGGTCGTCGGCGTAGTCTTCGAGCGTATCGCCCGCGAGCAACAGCGGCTGCAGGAGATTGCGCAGATCGTGGCTCAGGCCGCCCGCGAGCAGCGCGAGGCTTTCGAAACGCTGCGCGCGAATCAGTTCGAGCTCGGCGCGCTGGCGTGCGCGCTGCTCGTCGGCTTCGCGCAACGCGCGGCGCACCGCGCTGGCGAGGCGCACCGTGTTCTGCTTGAGGATGTAATCGGTGGCGCCGTTGCGCAGCGCTTCGATCGCGGCCTCTTCGCCAAGCGTGGCGGAGATGAAGATGAAGGGGATATCGGAGCGGCGTTCGCGCAGCACCTGCAACGCGCGCTCGCCGCTGAAGGCGGGCAGGCTCAGGTCGGACAGCACGATGTCGGGCTCGAACGTGTCGAGCGCGTCGGTGTACGCCTCTTCGTCGTCGACGAGGCGGACCTCGTATTCGAGGCCGTCGTCGTCCAGTTCGCCGAGCACGAGCTCGGCATCGAGGGGATTGTCCTCGACCTGGAGAATCCTGACTTTATGGCCCTGCCCACCCATATGCGCCATGCCTCGTCGTCGCTCCGGTTATTCGCCTTCGGGGCGTTGGTTCAGAACCGCCCAGAAGTGACCGAGCGTCTGCACGGCCGTGAAGAACTGCTGCACATCCACCGGCTTGAGCACGTACGCGTTCACGCCGAGATCCCAGCTGCGCGCCAGGTCGCTTTCTTCGCGCGACGACGAGAGGATGACCACCGGCACGCGGCGCCACTTTTCCTGGCTGCGCAGCTGCTTGAGCACTTCGAGGCCGTCCATACGGGGCATCTTGATGTCGAGCAGGATCACGGCCGGGTCGCCTTCCTCGCGCTCGGCGTAAGCCCCGCGGCGGTGCAGCCAGTCGAGGCAGTCCACGCCGTCTTCCACGTGCACCACGGGATTGGCGAGGTTCGCTTCGCGCAGGGCATCGATGGCCATTTCCGCATCGGCCATGGAGTCTTCCACGAGAAGGATCGTGCGCAGGTCGCGCTTGTTCATGAGTCACCCGTTCGGGCGGCGGACATATCCGACGCCGGCAAAGAAAAATGGAAAGTCGCGCCGACGCCGGTCTCGCCTTCGGCCCACGTGCGCCCGCCATGGCGGGCGATGATGCGTCGTACGTTGGCAAGGCCGATGCCGTTGCCGGGAAATTCGGAGGCGCGATGCAGGCGCTGGAACACGCCGAACAACTTGCCCGCATATTGCATGTCGAAACCGGCGCCGTTGTCGCGCACGGTGAATTCGTAGTCGCCGGCCGGCGATCGCGCCAACGCCACTTCGATCAGCGCCTTGTCGCGGTTCGACGTGTATTTCACCGCGTTGCCCAGCAGGTTCTGCCAGACGGTGCGCAACATGTTCTCGTCGCCGACCACGATCGGCATCGGCGCGATGCGCCACTCGATATGGCGATCACCGCCATCGGTTTCAACCAACGCCCGCGCTTCGTCCACCAGCGACTGCATGTCCACCGGCTGCAGGCGCAGCGCGCCGCGACCCAGCCGCGAGAACACCAGCAGGTCGTCGATCAGCTGCGCCATGCGGCGCGACGAGCTGCGGATCACTTCGATGTAATGGCGCGAACGATCGTCGACCTTGTCGCCGAGCTGCGTTTCGAGCTTGCCCGCGAAACCGGAGATATGACGCAACGGCGCGCGCAGATCGTGCGATACCGAATAGCTGAAGGCTTCCAGCTCGCGGTTCACGTCGGAGATCTGTTCGAACTTGCCCTCGAGCTGGCGATTCAGTTCGTTGACCTTCTGCTCCACCAGCGCACGCGCGGTGATGTCGCTGACCGTGAGCAGCAACGCGGGGTCGACGCTGTCCGGCTGCTCGATGCGGCGCGCATTGATCACCACGAAACGATCGATGCCGTCCACGGTGCGCTGCGTGAGCTCGTAGTCCCACAGTTCGCGATCGCGCGCGATGACGTCGCTGAGCCGCTGCATCAACGCGGTATCGGTCCATGCGCCATTGCCGATCTCGCCCAGCGCGATCTTCTGGTCGCGCTCCGGATCGTACCCGTACAACTCCGCGAACGCGTTGTTGACGAGCAGCGTATGCAGGCCCTTGTCCAGCATCGCGATCGGCTCGCGCACGGCCTGCACGATCAGCTGCGAGCGCTGCACGGCGTCGGCCACGCGCGACTCGGCGCGCAGACGGCTGGCGATCTGTCGTTCGGAGACCACGACCACGATGGCCAGCAGGGTGATCTGCGCCAGCGCCGCCACCAGCAGCACGGCGCGGTTGTTCGTCGCGAGGCTGCGTGCCTGCGAACGACGGCTCTCGAGCAGGCGCGTCTCCTCGTCGAGCACGTCCTTGATCTGCTCGCGGATAGGGAACAGCTTGCGCGCGTCCTCCATCGAGGCGAACGCGCCGTCGCGATCGTTGGAGCGAAGCCGCTGCAAGGCCTGCTCCGTAAGAGCCATGCGGCCGTTGGCGAGAGACTCGAGCGCGCCGATGCGGGCGACCTGCTCCGGGTTGTCGCGGGTCATCTCGCGCAGCGAGGCCAGCAGGCCCGGCACCAGCTTGCGCGGCGCAATGGCGCGCTCGTCGAGATCCGGGGCATCCGGGGCGCCGGACAGACGGGCGTACATCGCCGCCTCGCTGCTGCGCAACGACGCGGCCAGCCGGTACACGGACCCCTTCACGTCGGCCGTGTGGGTGACCCAGTCGCGGGAATCGAGGGCGTCCTCGGAACTCGAGCGCGTGGCCAGGTAAGGCAGCGCGACGATCACGAGCACGGCGGCCAGCAGGCCCACGAGTCGCCAGCGCAATCCGATGCGTTCGATCATGCCTTCGTCATCCCCACGACGACTCCTGCCCGGTAAAGGCATTCATTGTAAACGGGGCGGGCAGGTTTGCGCTGACGGAACACGGCACGGCCTTCGGACACGAGGACGGGCACGCCCCTTTTCCGCCCGTTTCCAGGGAGAAGAACGGCGCACCCGTGCCTTTGGAGCCGTGCTTAATGCCGAACGGGCCGTGAAGGACCCGTGACGGCAGGTAAACTCAGTTCGCCTTGTCGCTCATCGAGTACGGTGCCGCGTTCGCGCCGGCGGCCCACGTCGACGGCTTTTCCTGCATGGTGAAGTGCAGTTCGCCGCCCGCCACGATCTCTTCGTGGCGAATGAAGGCACGGTCGAGCGGCTTGCCGTTGAGCGTGACCGAGCCGACGTACGGATGCTTCGCATCGAGATGGTCGGTCGACACCGTGAAGCGCTTGCCCCCCGCGAGGTTCAGCGTGGCCTTCTCCACGAACGGGCGACCGATCACGTACTGGTTGCTGCCCGGCGCCACCGGATAGAAGCCGAGCGACGTGAAGATATACCAGGCCGACATCTGGCCGAGGTCGTCGTTGCCGACGAGGCCGGTCGGCGTCGGGGTGTACTGGGTGGCCATGATGTTCACCAGGCGCTCCTGGGTCTTCCAGGGCTGGCCGGCGTAGTCGTACATATAGGCCACCTGGTGGCTCGGCTCGTTGCCGTGCGCATACCAGCCGATCAGGCCCGTGATGTCTTCGACGTGCGCGAACGACTTCGGGTCGACTTTCGCATCGAACACCGAGTCGAGCTTCTTGACGAACGCATCCTTGCCGCCGAGCGCCTCGATCAGGCCGGCGACGTCCTGCGGCACGTACCACGAGTACTGCCAGGCGTTGCCTTCGGTGTAATCGCTGCCGTAGCCGGCCGACGACGGATCGAACGGCTCGCGGTAATTACCGTCGCTCTTGCGGGCACGCAGGAAGCCGGTCTTGGTGTCGAAGCTGTTCTTCCAGTTGCCGGCGCGCTTGGTGAACGTCGCGGCGATATCGTCCTTGCCCATGGCCTTGGCCATCTGCGCCAGCGACCAGTCGTCGAACGCGTACTCGACGGTCTTGGACGCGGCTTCCGGGGTGCGGTCGATCGCGACGTAGCCCAGCTTCATGTAGTCGTCGATACCACCGTACGGGCCGTACGTGGCGCTCTTGACCATCGCGTTGAGCGCGGCGTCGGCGTCGTAGCCGCGAATGCCCTTCATATAGGCATCGGCGATCACCGGCACGGCGTGGTAACCCACCATGCACCAGGTTTCCATGCCGCCGTAGGCCCAGATCGGCAGGATGCCGAACGGGCTCGACTGCTGCGCGGCGATCAGCGAGCTGACGAAATCGTTGCTCTTCTGCGGCTCGAGCAGCGTCATCAGCGGCTGCTGGGCGCGGTACACGTCCCACAGCGACCACGTGGAATAGAAGTCGAAGCCCTTCGCGGTATGCACCTGGTTGTCCGGGCCGCGGTACTGGCCGTCGACGTCCATCGACAGCGTGGGCGACAGCATCGCGTGGTACAGCGCGGTGTAGAAGGTCTTGCGGGTTTTTTCCGGGGCCTGCACGTCGACCACCGAGAGGTTCTTCTCCCAGGCCTGGCGGGCTTCGCCGCGGCGGGCGTCGGAGTCGAAGACTTTGCCGTCCCTGTCCGGGTTTGGGACGGCGCCGGCTTCGCTCACGGTGGAGATCGCGACCTTGACCACCAGCGGCTTGGCGAGGTTGCCGAAGTCGAACACGCCCTCGAGCGCGCGGCCACTGATCGCGTCGACGTCTTCGGCGCGGTTGCCCGGGCCGGAGAAGCCCTTGTACGGCACGTTCTCTTCGCGATTCTTCAGGATGCGCGACGCCAGCGGCTGGTTGAAGCGCATGGCGAAGAAGATCTGGCGGCCCGGGGCCCAGCCGCGCACCATGCGGCCGCCGGTCACGGTGGCATCGTCGCGCACGCGCAGCGACGACCACAGCACCTTGCCGTCGTAGTCGTAGATGCTGGGGCGCAGATCGAGCAGCAGGTGGGCCGGCTTGCCCTTCGGGAAGGTGTAACGGTGCCAGCCCACGCGGGTGCCGGCGGTCAGCTCCGCGCGCACGTCGTAGTCGGCCAGCGTGACGGCGTAGTAACCTGCCTCGGCTTTCTCGGTCTTGTGATCGAAGCGCGAGCGATAGCCGCTACCGGGCTGGTCGGGGGAACCGGGGTCCAGCTTCACGTCGCCGGCGATGGGCATGACGAGCACGTCGCCCAGGTCGGAATGGCCGCTGCCGGAGAAATGCGTATGCGAGAAACCGAGGATGCTCGAGTCGCCGTACTGGTAGCCGGCGGCCCACTTGTAGCCGTGCTTGAAGTCCGGCATCGCCGTGTCGGGCGACAGCTGCACCATGCCGAAGGGCACCGTGGCACCGGGGAACGTGTGGCCGTCGCCGCCCGTGCCGATCATCGGATCGACCGCCGCGTAGGCGCTGGAGGCCTTGCCGCTGGAGGCCGCGACGGCGAGCGCCGGCAGGGCCAGGGTGAGGGCGGCGGCCAGCAGGGTCTGGCGCAAACGGGTGGTGCTCGACATGGAAGGTTCCCCTCGGTAATCGCGATTCGGGCACGTCTCGATCATTTGGATCGTGACAAACACGTCGAACGTAGCAAAGATAGCAGGCAAGCGCATGTTGCAGTGCGTGATGCATCCCTCCGCTCACCGCGCGATGATCGCCCGGTTTAGATCGTTTGAAGGAGTTCAGATGACGAGGAATACCCCGCAGCGCCGCAAGGTGACCCTGGCCGATATCGCTCAGGGTTGCGACGTATCGCGGGCGACCGTCTCGCTGGTGCTGCGAGGCAGCCCGCTCGTGAACTCCGCCACCCGGGCCCGCGTGGAGGCCGAGCTGAAGCGCCAGGGCTACGTTTATAACCGCGCGGCTGCGAATCTGCGCCGGCGGACGTCGTCCAGCATCGGGCTCGTGATCAACGATCTGGGCAACCCCTTCTTCGCCGAATTCGCCGCCGGCGCCGACGAGGCGCTGGCCCGCGCCGGCTACGTCACCCTGCTCGGCAACACGGGTGAATCTCCCGATCGCCAGCAGGCGGTGCTCAACTCGCTGATCGAGCATGGCCCCGCCGGCATCATCCTCTCCCCTGCCGAAGGCAGCGAGGGCGAGCAGGTGCTCGCCGCGGTCGGCATGCACACGCCTTTGCTGGTGTTCAACCGCGAGCTGCCGGACGACGACGGCACGCACCGCTGGGACACGCTGGAGATGGACAACGAGCACGGCGCCCGCCTGGCTACGGAACATCTCATCGCCCTCGGGCACCAGCGCATCGCCTTCTTCGGCGGCCACCGCGACTCCAGCTCGGTGGAGCAGCGCCGCCGCGGCTATGCCGGCGCGATGCGCGACGCCGGCCTGCCCGTCGACCCCGCATGGCTCGTCGAGAGCGCGCCCACGCGCCTCGAGGCCGCACGCCAGACCGGCGCCCTGTTCGCGCGCGACCCCGCGCCGACGGCGGCGGTTTGCTACAACGACGCTGTCGCGCTCGGGCTTATGCTGGGCCTGACCAAGCGAGGCCGCCGTCCGGGCGAAGATTTCGCCCTGACCGGCTTCGATGACGTCGCCGAAGCCTCGGTGTGCGTACCGCCCCTCACCACCATCGCGGTGGATCCGCGTGGCCTCGGACGGCGCAGTGCCGAACTGATCCTCGACAGACTTTCCAATCCGGAGACGGACACTGCCTATACGATCGCGCCGGTTCGGCTGGTCGTTCGCGAAAGCAGCTGCCCGCCGTCCTCCCCCTGAACTGACAAAGGAGCGCCCACATGGCCACCGGATATACGCCAGCGCCCGGCTCGTCGACGACGAACCCGGGCGACACCCGCTACACCTACTTCCCGCTCGCCCTTGGCGTGATGTCCACCATCTTCTTCATGTGGGGCTTCATCACGTGTCTTAACGACATCCTGATCCCGCACCTGAAGGCGGTGTTCGAGCTCAACTACGCGCAGGCGCTGCTGATCCAGCTCACCTTCTTCGGCGCGTACTTCATCATGTCGCTGCCCGCCGGCAAGCTGGTCGCCGCCCTCGGTTACAAGAAGGGCATCGTGGCCGGCCTGATCATCACCGGTATCGGCGCCGCGCTGTTCTGGCCCGCCGCCGGCATGCGCGTGTATGGCTTCTTCCTCGGCGCGCTGTTCGTTCTTGCGACCGGCATCACGGTGCTGCAGGTGGCCGCCAACCCGTACGTCGCGCTGCTCGGGCCGGAGAAGACGGCCTCCAGCCGACTCACGCTGGCCCAGGCGCTGAACTCGTTCGGCACCTTCCTCGCCCCGTTCTTCGGTGGCGTGCTGATCCTCTCCAACGCCGTGAAGTCGAGCGCCGACGTCGAAAAACTGTCGGCCGCCGAGCAGGTCACCTACCGCGCGCACGAAGCCGCATCGGTGCAGGGTCCGTACATCGGCCTCGCCGTCGTGCTGGTGCTGCTCGCCATCGGCGTGTACCTGTTCAGCCTGCCGGCACTGGAAGAAACCACCGAGAAGGCGGACGACAGCCAGCATTCGCTGATGGACGCCCTGAAGACCCCGCACGTGCTGTTCGGCGTGCTCGGCATCTTCTTCTACGTCGGCGGCGAAGTGTCGATCGGCAGCTTCATGATCAACTACCTGCAGCTGCCGGAGATCGGCAACATGTCGGGTGAAGTCGCCGCCAGCCACGTGGCGTTCTACTGGGGCGGCGCGATGGTCGGTCGCTTCATCGGCTCCGCGCTGCTCGCCAAGTTCTCGCCGCGCAAGCTGCTCGCCGCGTTCGCCGTCATCAACATGCTGCTGGTCATCACCACGATGCTCACCACGGGCACCGTCGCCGTGTACAGCATCGTCGTCATCGGTCTGTTCAACTCGATCATGTTCCCGACGATCTTCTCGCTGGGCATCGAGCGCATGGGCCCGCTGACCGGCAAGGCCTCGTCGCTGCTGATCATGGCCATCGTCGGTGGCGCGCTGATCCCCTGGATCCAGGGCATCATCGCCGATCAGATCGGCCTGCAGCACGCGTTCTTCATCCCGCTGATCTGCTACGCCTACATCGTGTTCTACGGCCTCAGCGGCTCGAAGATCCGCAACCTCCCGGTCGCCACGCGCTGACCTTCGCCCCCCGATGGCCGGCCCGACAAGGCCGGCCATCGTGTTTCCCTTCCACCTCGCCCCCAAGGACAGGCCGTACGCATGTCTTCCATCCTCTGCTTCGGCGAGGCGCTGATCGATTTCCACGCACAGCCCCAGGGCGGCGCTGATCAGCCTCCCGCCTTCGTCCCCTTTGCCGGCGGTGCGCCGGCCAACGTCGCGGTCGCCGCGGCGCGCCTTGGCGGCAACGCCCGTTTCGCCGGCATGCTCGCCCGCGACATGTTCGGCGACTTCCTGCTCAAGAGCCTCACCGATCTGAAAGTCGGCACCGAAGACGTCGCCCGCACGGACGAAGCGCGCACCGCGCTGGCTTTCGTCGCGCACGACGACAAGGGCGACCGCAGCTTCAGCTTCTATCGTCCGCCCGCGGCCGACCTGCTGTTCCGTCCGGAGCACTTTCGCGCCGAGGCGTTCGACGATCTGGCGATCTTCCACGTCTGCTCCAACTCGCTGACCGAAGCCGCCATCGCCGAAACCACGGTCGAGGGCATGCGTCGCGCCCGCAAGGCCGGTGCGCTCGTCAGCTTCGACATGAACCTGCGTCCGGCCCTGTGGCCGAAGGACGAAGCCCCGCTGCCGCGCCTGTGGGAAACCCTGCACGAAGCGGACGTCATCAAGCTCAGCGCCGAAGAGTTCGCCTTCATCCACGCGGGTGCGGGTTCTGACGACGCCGTGCTCGATCGGCTGTGGAAGGGCAACGCCCGCCTGCTGCTGGTGACCGACGGTGCCGAACCGATGCGCTGGTTCTCGCGTAACGCGCGCGGCACGCTCGCGGGTTACCGCGTGGACGCCGTGGACACCACGGCCGCCGGCGACGCCTTCGTGGGCGGCCTGCTCGCGCGTCTTTCCGCCGAGGGCGTCACGCCCGCGCGCTTCGACACGCTGATCGAGGATGAAACACGCCTCGTCGACCTCATCCGCTTCGCCGCCGCGTGTGGCGCCATCACGGCCACGCGCAAGGGCTCGTTCACCGCTATCCCCGACCAGGCCGAAGTGAAGGCCTTCATGGAGACGCACGCATGACGACGGTTCCCCTCCCCGATTTCCACAACGTCGACGTCCTTCGCGACCATGTCGCGACCACGATGAAGTTCTACGCCCCGAACGAAGTCGACACCGCCGGCGGCTTCTTCCAGTACTACAAGGACGACGGCTCGGTTTACGACCGTACGCACCGTCACCTGGTGTCCAGCACGCGCTTCGTGTTCAACCACGCGATGGCGTTCCTCGAATTCGGCAAGCCCGAAGACAAGGAACTCACGATGCACGGCCTGAAGTACCTGCGCGAAGTGCACCTCAACCCGGAAACGGGTGGTTACGCCTGGACGATCGCCGACGGCAAGCGCGACGACCAGATGAACCACTGCTACGGCCTGGCGTTCATGCTGCTGGCCTACTCGTGCGGCGTGAAGGTGGGCTTCGAGGAGGCCCGCGCATGGCAGGGCGAGATCTGGGATCTGCTCGAGAAGCGCTACTGGGAGCCGTCGTACGGCCTGTATCGCGACGAAGCCGACAAGGACTGGAACTTCACCGGCTACCGCGGCCAGAACGCGAACATGCACATGACCGAGGCCATGATCGCCGCGTGGGAAGCCACGAAGGACGATCGCTACCTCGACCGCGCGCTCGTGCTCGCCGAGAACATGACCCAGCGTCAGGCGGGCCTCACCCCGCAGAAGCTCGTGTGGGAGCACTACCACGAGAACTGGACGATCGACTGGGAGTACAACCTCGACAATCCGAAGCACCTGTTCCGCCCGTGGGGTTTCCAGCCCGGTCACCAGACCGAGTGGGCGAAGCTGCTGATGATGCTCGAGCGCTATACGAAGGGCACGTCGCGTCACAAGGACTGGATCGTTCCGACCGCGAAGCACCTCTTCGACGAGGCGCTCGACAAGGCATGGGACAAGGAATACGGCGGCATCGCGTATGGTTTCTCGCCGGAAGGCGACGTCTGCGACGACGACAAGTATTTCTGGGTGCAGGCCGAGTCGCTCGGCGCCGCGCAGCTGCTGTTCGAAACCACCGGCGAAGCGAAGTACGACGAGTGGTACGAGAAGATCTGGGCATACAGCTGGGAGCACTTCGTCGATCACACGTACGGCGCGTGGTACCGCATCCTCAAGCGTACCAACGAGAAGTACGACGACGAGAAGAGCCCGGCCGGCAAGACCGATTACCACACCATGGGCGCCTGCTACGAAGTGATGGCTTCGCTGCGCCGCATGCAGAAGAAGTAAGTCGCGTCGGACGAAAGCCTCCGCTCCCGAAAAGGAGCGGAGGCTTTTTTTTGCCCGCAGCGTCGCCCCAACCCTAACCGCCACCCCGCCGCCTCACCGTCACCCCGCCGCCTCACCGTCACCCCGCCGCCTCACCGTCACCCCGGCCCCTCACCGTCATCCCGGCGCACGCCGGGATCCACGGCGTCGGTCCCCGAGGGTGCGACGACCTCATGCGCATAAAGCCGATGCCACCCCCACGCACAAACCGATCGCATCGCGGTGGATACCGGCGTACGCCGGTATGACGTGAGGTCAGACGGAAAAGCTACGGCAGCTTCTGCTTCAGCGTCGCGATCCCTTCCCACGGATCCGCTTCCAGCGCCTTCGCTCGCTTCAGGGCCTTCTTCAGGTCGAACGCGCCACCGGTCTTCAGCCGCGCGATTTCCTCCCAGTGCAATGGCATCGCCACGGGCGCACCGGGCCTCGCACGCAGCGACCACCCCGTGACGCTGGTAGCGCCACGCGTGTTGCGCAGCCAGTCGATGAAGATCATGCCTTCGCGCTTCGCCTTGCTTGCTTCGGCGATATAGGCCTTCGGCTTATCGGCGACGAGCTCGTCGGCGAGCGTTTCGCAGAAAGCCTTCACATCGCTCCACGACGGCCCGCGCTGGATCGGCGCGACCACGTGCAGACCTTTGCCGCCCGAACTGCGCACGAAGCTCTCCAGACCGCTTGCGGCGAGGCGCTCGCGGATGTCCCGGGCACCGGCGACCACGGCTTTCCATTCAACGCCGATGGCCGGATCGAGGTCGAAGATCATGCGGTCCGGCTGGTCTGGCTTGTCGACGCGCGAGCCCCATGGATGAAACTCGAGGGTATTCATCTGCACGAGCTCGAGCACACCGCGTACGTCGTCCACATAGATGTACTGCGCTTCGTCGCCGTCCTTCTCCTCGAGCGTGACGGCTTTCACATCGGGACCCAGCGCATCGGAATGATGTTTCTGGAAGAAGCATTGTCCCGACGAACCCGACGGGCAACGCACGACGGAGAGCGGACGCTTGCTCAGTTCGGGCAGCATCCATTCGGCGACAGCCTCGTAGTACGCGGCGACCTCACCCTTGGTCGGGCCGCCCTCACCGAACACCTCGCGCTCGGGATGCGTGATGGTGACGCCGCCGACGACGAGCTTCGCCATCGATCAGCCCGCCCGGCGCTTCGCGGGCGCCTTGCGCGATGCCGTCTTCTTCGCCGGGGCTTTCTTGGCGGCAGCCTTCTTCGCAGGCGCTTTCTTCGCGGCCGCCTTCTTCGCCGGTGCCGCCTTCGCGGCGGGCGTGCGTGTCTTCGCACCGATGCTCTTCTTCAGCAGCGCCATGAAGTCGACGACGTTGGTCGTGGCGTTCTCCGGCGTGCGCTCATCCTCTTCCACCGCCGTGACGCCCTTGCTCTTCAGGCGTTTCTCGATGGCGGCGCGCAGCTTCGCGCGGAACTCGTCATGGTAATCCTCGGGCTTCCATTTGCCGGACATCGACGAGATCAGTTCCTTGGCCATGTCCATTTCCTTGGCCGTGATGCGGTAATCCGAGGCGGCCTTGTCGGGCAGCTCGTAATCCTCGGCATCGACGATCTCGGCCTGGTAACGGAGGATGTTCAGCAGCAGGGCGTTGTCGCGCGGAATCACCGCGGCCAGGTATTCCTTCGTGCGGATCACGACGCGCGCGATGCCGACCTTGCCCGTTTTCTTCAGCGTCTCGCGCAGCAGCACGTAGCCCTTCTCCGCCTTTTTCGCGGGAAGCAACACATAGGGTTTCTCGAAGTAAGCCGGCGGAATGTCGGCACCGTCGACGAAGGTGTCGATCTCCACGGTCTCATGCGCATCGCTGGCCGCGTTGCGGATGTCGTCCTCCTCGAGCACCACGTAGTTTCCCTTCTGGTACTCGAACGCCTTGACGATGTCCTTCCAGGGCACTTCCTCGCCGGTCTCCGCGTTCACCCGCTCGTAGCGCACGGGCGTGTTGCTGCGCTGGTCGAGCATGCGGAAATGGATGTCGTTGCGACGCTCGCCCGACATCAGGCGAATGGGGACATTGAGCAGACCGAACGAGAGCGTTCCGGTCCAGATCGGGCGGGCCATGGGGCGGTCCTCGACGCGGGTGTGTGGCGAGGATAAGGGCCGTGGCGTGGAGGGATTGGCAAAATCGGTAATTACACGACGGACCATGTGGGAAGCCCGCTGGCGGGCGAATGGGTGCTCGCGGCAAGCACCCATTCGCCCGCCAGCGGGCTTCCCACAAAAGCAGGAGCCCTGAGGCAGCGGGCCTTACTTAGCCTCCACCACCGGCAGCTCGATGCTGCTCGCCGTCCCGGGCGCATGCCACACCTGCTGCGTCGCCTTCCGATAATCCGACGGCTTCGCGAAGAAGATGTTCGGCACGAAGGTCTGCGGGTTACGGTCGTACAGCGGGAACCACGACGACTGCACCTGCACCATCACCCGGTGGCCCGGTTCGAAGGTGTGGTCGACGGTCGGCAGGCCGAACCTGTACTGCAGCGGGGTATTCGGGGTCAGGGCCTTCGGATCGGAGAAGCTCTCGCGATAGCGGCCGCGGAAGATGTCCATCGACACCGCGAGTTCATAGCCACCCATGGTCGGGTTGCTCGCGTTCATGGCCGGATAGACGTCGATCAGCTTCACCACCCAGTCGCTGTCCGTGCCGCTGGTGGAGGCGTAGAGATTCACCTGCGGCGCGCCGGCGAGCTTCAGCGGCGCGGTGAGCGGCTCGGTGACGTAGGTCAGCACGTCGGGGCGGCCGTCGACGAAACGCTGGTCCTGCACCAGCCAGGTCGTCCACGACTGGCGATCCCCGAAGTGCACCGGGCGTTGCACATACGGCACGGGCTTCGCCGGGTCCGAGACGTATTCGTCAAACTTCGCGGCGCCCTCGGCGGGGGGCTCAAACGACAACTTGCCGTTGGCACCAAGGTACAGCGGACGGCTTCCCCTCGCCTGCGGCCAGGCCTTGTAGCGGTCCCAGTGGTTGGCGCCGGTGTCGTAGATGAGCACGGGCGGGGTGTTCGCCCTGGGCGCGCCGTCGACCAGGTACTGGTTGAAGAACGGCAGAAGCACGTCGCGACGGAACTGCAGCGCGGTGTCCCCGTCGAAGTTCAGCGCACCCAGCGAGGCGCCGTTGTAGTTCACCCCGCTGTGCCGCCACGGGCCCATCACGAGGTAATTCCTGTCGTTGCCCTTGTCCTTGGGCTCCACGGCCTCGTAGCTATGGATGGCGCCCCACATGTCTTCCTGATCCCACAGGCCCTGCAGCCACATGGTGGGCACCTTGAGCGGATGTTTGGCCATCTCCCTGTCGAGCGCCTGCTCTTCCCAGTACGTGTCGTAAGAGGGGTGCTCGCTGAGCTTGCGCCAGTAGGGCAGCTGGTCGAGGCCGGCGGCGCGGGCGTAGTCGCCCGCCGAGCCCGCCGCGAGGAAGTTCGAGTAATCGTCGTAGCCGGGGCGCGAAAGCGTGGCGCCCTTGCCGCGCTTCGCGTTCTGGCCGGCGATGTAATCGAAGTTGGTCTGGCGGAAGGCGCCGTAATGGAACCAGTCGTCGCCCATCCAGCCGTCGACCATCGGGCTCTCCGGCGCGGCCACCTTGAGGGCCGGGTGCGGATCGACCAAGGCCATGACGACGGTGAAACCCTCGTACGACGAGCCGATCATGCCGACCTTGCCGTTGGATTCGGGCACGTTCTTCACCAGCCAGTCGATGGTGTCCCACGCGTCGGTGGAGTGGTCGGTCTTCGAATCGTTGAGCGGGCCGCGCAGCGGCCGGGTCATCACGTAGTCGCCCTCGGAACCGTACTTGCCGCGCACGTCCTGGAACACGCGGATGTAGCCGGCATCGACGAAGACCTCGTCGCCCTGCGGCAGCAGGTCGCGCATCGTCGACGCGTCGGCGCGTGCGGCGCGGCCGTCGGCGTTATAGGGCGTGCGGGTGAGGAGGATGGGCGCCTTCTTCGCGTTCTTCGGCACGACGATGACGGTGTGCAGTTTCACTCCGTCGCGCATCGGGATCTCCACCACGCGCTTGACGTAGTCGTTCGCGGCGAGCGGGGCGTCGAACTTCGCGGGAATGTCGGGCGTCATCGGCGCGGTCTGAGCGGCCGCGAAGGTGGAGGCGACGGCCAGGGCGAGCGCGAGCATGGGCAACAACGGGCGATGCGTCATGGAGGGTCCTGTGGCAGTGGGACGAACGAACCGCCCTAGCGTGCCGCATCCTGAACGGAAGGACCATGGCCCATGCCGCAGACATAAAAAAACACCGCTGCCGGAGCAGCGGTGTTTCGTATCGCGTGCCAGCCCGAGGGCTGGCCAGGCGACGGCTTACTGGCCCGAAGCGGCCGTCGAAGCCGGAGCCGGAGCGGCCGTGCCGGCAGCAGCCGGAGCGGTCGTCGTGGCGGCCGGCGCTTCCATCGGAGCGGCAGCGGCGGTCGAAGCCGGAGCAGCCGTGTCGGCCGGAGCGGTGGCGGCGGTAGCGGCGCTCGACGGAGCCGAAGCAGCGTCTTCCGACTTGTTGCAGCCCGACAGCAGGGCGGCAGCGACAAAGGCCAGGGCAGTAATCGAAACAATCTTCATGGTTAGCTCCTCATTCGTTATGTATTGGGCAAGCGCAGCGGAGCATACCGCCGAAACGGCGGAGCTTCCACGGCAATCGCCGCTTTTTCGGGCAAATCGAACACGCACCCCCTTCAAGAGCCCCTCCATGGACGGACCCCTCCCGGGCTGCGACGTGCTGGTGGAACAGGATGTCCGACGGCGCAGCGCAGACGGCGTTCGCAGACATTTTCAGAATAATCGCGTTCCCCCACCCGAAGCCAGTCCCTAGGCTGTCACCCGGAAGTTGTAGTCGGGCATCCCCGCCCCGGCCGCCAGCCAAGGAGCGACACCTTTTGAATACCCCCCTCCCCCCTCCCCGCCGAGTGGTGGCCGCCCTCGCGGCCGCTCTCTTTTCCTCCGCCACCATCGCAGCCGATCCACCCTTCGTCGCCGATGGCGACGAACTCGCGGTCGACCCCGGTGACTATGCGACAACCGGCGACTCGACCTCCGTGCTTACCGTCCTCAAGGACGGCATCGCGACCGCCGACGATGTCCGCTTCACCACGAGCGGCAAACACGCCTACGCCGTCAAGGTGACAGGCACCGGCGCCAAGCTGGATCTCACCACCTCATCGCTCACCACGTCTGGCGTCGGCGCCCATGGCATATCGGTCGCGGACACCGGCACCAACTCCGCCGTACTGAACGACGTCACCATCACCACGAAGGAAGCGAGTGCCGCCGGCATGCATGTCACCGGCGCCCGGACGGGAGCCACGTTCACCGGCGGCGGCATCGTTACCGCGGGCTACGCGGCGAACGCCATCGAAGCACTACGAGGCGCCGGCGTCTACGCGAAAAACACGCATCTCGAAACATCGGGCAAGTCGGCGGCGGGTCTGCTGGCGAGCGGCGACGGCGCGGGCATCTCCGCCGAGAACATCGTCATCACCACGACCGGCGAACAAAGCCATGGCGTATTCACCGAAGCCGAGTCATTCGTCGTGCTGAACACCGCGACGGTGAGCACGGCAGGCGACAACGCCAATGCCCTCAACCTCAATACCAAAGCGGGCCAGGCCAACGTCTTCGACAGCACGCTGACCACCAAAGGCGCCGCGGCATCTGCCGTGAGCATCTTCGATGCATTGGTCCTGCACATGACGAAAGCGAAGATCGTCACCGATGGCAGCAGTGCGATGGGCGTTGAAAACCGCGGCGCGTTCGTCGAACTCAGCGATGTCGACATCACAACCAAGGGACGCTCGGCGTATGGGCTCGTGGCAAAAGGAGGCACCTACGCCGATCGTCAGCCCAGCTTCTCGGGCACCGAGCTCAGGATCAATACAGAGGGACGGTTCGCCTATGGCGCGTCCGCAACGGATGGCGGCCGCATTTCGCTCGCTCAGTCACACATCGGCACGACGGGACCGAACGCGCACGGCCTGTACGACGAGGCAGGCGACATATCTCTCACCGATACGACCATCGAAACCACCGGATCCGTCGCTTATGGCGCACTCGTCGTCGGTGGCGGCAAGCTTTCCGTCAAAGGTGGAAGCATCATCAGTACGCAGTCGGCAGCACTGGGTCTGCACGACCCCGGCACCATTCGCATCGGCGGCGATGCCGTACTGAAGGGGAACGGTGCATTCGCGGAAGTCGATCCCTCATCGAGCAAACCCTTCACTCTGCTCCTCGACGATACTGCGCAGGCCATCGGCGACATCCGGTTATCCGACGAATCGGGTCCACGGCCACCGGATGAGACGAAGACCTTCGTCTCGATCCGCCACGGCGCCACGTGGTTGGGTGCCACCGAAATCATCCGCCGGCTCGATCTACAGAACGGCGGTACGTGGCGCGTCACCGGCGACAGCACCATCGGCGCGTTGACCAGCGAAAGCGGTGTGGTTGCTTTCGCACCGACGGATCGCGATGCGGTTGCAACGCTGACCATCACCGGCGACTACAAAGGCAACAACGGCCTGTTCCGCATGCGCACGTGGCTTGGTGACGACGCCTCGCCCACCGATCTGATCCACGTCATGGGCAGCACCGCGGGCGACAGTCGCATCGAGGTCACATCGCTCGGCGGCGAAGCCGATTACACCGCCGAAGGCATCCGGCTCGTGCAGGTCGATGGCACATCGGATGGCCGTTTCGTGCTCGCGGGTCGCGCCGTCAGCGGTGCCAACGAGTACTTCCTGCATCAGGGTTCGCGCAGTCACCCGGACGACGGCGACTGGTATCTGCGTAGCGATCTGCCCGAACCCATCGTCGAACCCGGCGACGGCGACAACACCGAAGAACCGGATGTGCCACCCGTCGATCCCCCGGTCGGGCCCTCGTCACCCGTGCTGCGTCCGGAGACCGGCACATACCGTGCGAACCAGACGGCCGTGCTCGACATGTTCCAGAGCGGCCCCGGTGCCGGCGAAGACGACGAATCCGATGCCTCACGCGGCGCGGCGTGGGCGCGCTTCGAGCGTCACCACACCACGTTCGACTTCCGCGACCAGATCACGACCACCACGTCCACGAACGAACTCACGCTCGGCACCGATCTCTGGCGCGGCGGCACGGGCATCGAAACGTACGCCGGCGTCATGGCCGCCGTCGGTCAGGCTCAAACGAACGGAACGTCGCTGCTCACCACGTACGCCGCGAAAGGCCGCGTTCGCGGCGCGGCTGCCGGCATGTATGGCGGCATGCGCACCGACGCAGGCACCTACCTGCGCGGCTGGACGCGCTTCGCACGGTTCAACGAACGCGTGGAAGGCAGTGGCCTGCCGAACGAACGCTACGACAGCAACACCCTCAGCGGTAGCATCGAAGCCGGCCACCGCTGGCGCGCGGCACTCACGAGAGACGCCGACGTCTACATCGAGCCCCAGGCGCAGATCATCGCCACGCGCCTCAACGGCGGCGCCCACACCGAGGCCAACGGCACACGCGTCGCGCCCAGGCACGCAAGCGGCGCCACGGCCCGCGTCGGCCTGCGCACCACCGCACGCTGGAACACACCGGGCGGCCACATCGCCTCACCGTACATCGCGGCGAACTACCTGCGAAGGCTGGGCCGACTCGACGCCACGCAGTTCGGCAGCAGCAGCTTCACCGGGGGCGTTCCGCGCAACGCCTATGCACTCAAGCTGGGCGTCACGTTCCTGCGCGAAAGCGGCTGGCGCATGTGGGGCGACGTGGAAACGCGATTCGGTGCGCGTCACTATCGACGGGTGGCCGGCACCATCGGAGTTCGCCGCAACTGGTAAACCGACAGTCTCCCGGGGCGCCCTCTGCGGCGCCTCGGGAAACACATCGTTATCCGGCCAACTCCGGCGCCGCCGGCACCGCCCTCCTCGCCGTCACCGTGCTGCCGATCGACGCCAGCACGATGAAGCCGATAGCCAGCCACTGGAACGAGGTGAGGTGTTCCCCGAGTAGCAGCATCGCGAGCAACGAGGCGACGGCTGGCTCGAGGCTCACCATGATGCCGAAGGTTTCGCTGGGCAGGCGCTTGAGCGCCATCATTTCCAGCGACATGGGGATGGCGCTCGAGACGATGGCGACGCCGAGGCCGGCGGCGAGGATATACGGGTCGAGCAGGTTCGCGTCGGCGTGCGCTACGCCGTAGGGCACGACCACGAGGCTGGCCGCGACGAGGCCGAGCGACACGGAGTGGCCCGCGTGCAGGTGGCCGGCCTGTTTGCCGAACAGGATGTACAGCGCCCAGCAGAACGCCGCACCAAGGGCGAAAGCGACGCCGGTCGGGTCGAGCGTGCTGCCATGGCCCAATGGCAGGAGCATCGCGAGGCCGGTGACGGCCGAGGCTAACCACACAAAGTCGACCGGGCGGCGCGACGACCACATCGCCACGGCGAGCGGGCCACTGAATTCGATCGCCACCGCGATGCCGAACGGGATGGTGCGCAGTGCGAGGTAGAACAGCAGGTTCATCGCGCCGAGGGTCAGGCCGTAGCGGACCACCGCACCTGCGTCGCGGCGGGTGAGTGGCCAGCGCCAGGGGCGCCAGAAGGCGAGCAGTACAAGTGCCGAGAAACCCACGCGCAGGGCCGAGGTGCCTTCGGCGCCGATCAGCGGGAAGAGCTTCTTCGCGAACGACGTGCCGATGCAGAGCGATGTCACCGAGCCGAGGACGGCGAGTGCGGGGAGCCAGGGGGTGGGGCGTGCGGTGGTCATGGATGGAACTGTAGCGGCTGGGGTGGGATTGCCCTAGTGCCTGGAGATGCATACCACTTCCCGGATGCCGCATGGAAGCCGCTTGTGTGGGAGCGCGCTCCCACACGAACTTGATGCTGCGGCGAGCACCCATTCGCGCGCGAGCGCGCTTCCCACACGAGCTTGATGCTTGAGGCGAGCACCCATTCGCGCGCGAGCGCGCTTCCCACAGAAGTGCGAGGCGAAAAAAAGCCCGCCTCGGTGTCCGGGCGGGCTTCGGGTCGAACGGAGTGCCGCTTACTGCGCGCCGCCCTGCGCGTCTTCGTTCATCAGCGCGTTGATCTGCGCCTTGTGCGCTTCGTAGAAGGCGACGTTCTTCTGGTTGACCTTCGACTGGTCGACGTAGGCGGCCATCTGCGGGTTGCTCTTGGCTTCCGAGGCGATGGCGGCGTTGGTGACGGCGAGGTTGGCGAGCAGGAAGTCGCGCGGGGTGAAGCCGTGCTGCTTGATCAGCGGCGCGATGCGCGGGTCGGCGGCCGTGACCTGATCGGCCAGGTCGTCGAGGGAATGGATCTTCGAGAAGTCGGTCTTCGCGTCCTTCGGACGGATGCCCTGCGCCTTGGCGTCTTTCGACACGGCGACGAGACGGGTGAAGACATCTTCGTTGAGATTGAAGTTCTGGATCGCCTGCTTGTCCGCCGCCGGGATCTGCGATGCCGGGTTGGCGGCAGGCGCGGGGGCGGCCTGCTGGGCGAACGACGCGACGGGCGCAACGGACGCGGTGGCCAGCAGGGCGGCGAGGATATAACGATGCTTCACGGGCAACTCCTGGGTTCTGACGTGTCCGTGCCGGACGGTAGAACAGCTTAAATCGGCAATTGTTACGTAGGTGTCTGCGTCGTTGGGGTTTCTTCAGGAATCTTCGGTGCGTTCCAGCCCATGGCGTTATAGAAGTGGTAGCGCGCCACGCCGATGTATTCATGGATCGCGAAGTCGGCGAACGAGAGGTTCTCGGAGGTCGGCAGCCAGTCGTAACGGGCCATGACGTAATCCCCCCGCACCGGCTCGCCGCGGATGCCGAAATGGGCGAAGTACAGGATCGCGCGCTTCAGGTGCACGGCCGACGACACGATCACCACCTTGTCCGCGCCGTATGAGATCAGCAAAGGCTTGCTGTTCTGCGCATTCTGGAAGGTGTTCATGCTGTTGGCTTCGAGGATCAGGTCCTCGCGCGGCAGGCCAAGCCGGTCGAGCGTGATCGCGTACACATCCGCCTCGGCCTGCTTGAGCTTCATCGCATCGCCGCCGCTCACTTCCACCTTGCAGTCGGCGCCGGTCGCCTTGCATGCCCGATAGAGTTCGGCGGCGCGGATGATCCGGCCGTTGGCATACAGGCTGGGCTCGATCGCGCCTGCCCCGCTGCGCACCGTGCCGGCGCCGAGCAGGATGATGGCGTTGCGCTGGCCCCAGTGGGCGACGTCCGGCGCGAAGCCCGACTGCAGCCGACCGAGCAGCATCCCGGTGAGCGGGCCACATCCGGCGAAGAACAACCACGCCAGCGCGAGGATCGCGAACACCATGCCGCCCTTCATCCGGCGACGCGCGAAGCACACGAGGCCGATGAGGAAGAGGATCAGGAAGAGTGTGAGGGTCATGGTCGCGGAGCGTAGCAAACCGCGACGACTTCGTGCCTGTCAGTTCTTCTCGCCGAGCGCCCGCTGCAGGCAGTCGACCAGCTGGTCGCCGCTGTAGGGTTTGCCCAGATAACAGAACGCACCCGCGGCCAGGATGCTCTGCCGGGTGCCTTCATCGAGGAAACCTGTGACGAACACCACAGGGAAGGTGCGCCCGCGCTCCATCAGCCGGTCGTACAGCACGATGCCGTCCATGCCGGGCATATGGACATCGGTGACGAGACAGTCGATCCCTTCGTCGGCGTCGTGGCGGAGGAACTCCTCGGCGGACGCGAAACTCCGAACCTTATGTCCCAGCGACCGGACGAGGCTGACCGTCGCGGTGCGCACGGCCTCGTCATCGTCCACGATCGCCACGATCCTGTTTGCGGCCAAGCTGAAGTCCTCGTCGGGTTCGTGCCCGACCTGCCGACGCTACAGTGCTCCCCCGGCCGGGGGATGGGAATCATACGGAGGTTTGTTGTAGGCCGCGGGCCCCGTGTATCAAGGGTTCGCGGCGAGCGCTTCGGCCTGCTTGACCAGCTCGGCGAGGGATTTCGCGCCCATTTTGCGCATCACGTTGCCGCGATGGATTTTGACCGTAATCTCAGACAGGCCCAGCAGGCCGCCCACCTGTTTGTTCATGAGACCGGCCGTGACGTGCGTCATGACTTCGCGCTCGCGCGGCGTGAGCGAGGCATGCGCGGCACGCAGGGTGGCGAGGGCATCGGCGCCGCGGCGATCGGCGGCATCGCGATCGATGGCGTTCGCCACCGCGTCGAGCATGTCCTGATCGCGGAAGGGTTTCGCAAGAAAATCCAGGGCACCGGCCTTCATCGCGCGCACCGACATCGGGATGTCGCCGTGGCCGGTCATGAAGATCACCGGCAGGCGATTTTCCATGGCCGCCAGCTGCGCCTGGAAATCGAGGCCGCTGACACCCGGAAGGCGTACGTCGAGCACCAGGCAACCTGGCGCGTCGGCATTTTCGCGCGCAAGGAAATCCGCCGCGCTGCCGAACGAGGCGACGGTGAGGCCGACCGAGCGGAACAGCGAAGCCAGCGCTTCGCGCACGGACACGTCGTCGTCCACGATGCAGACGATCGGTGCGCGTGCGGCGTTGGCTACGGGTACGCGGGTCATGCGCGTGCCTCCTCGGACTGCATCGACGGCAATGTGAAGTGGAACGTAGCCCCACCCCCCGGACGGTTGGTCGCCCAGAGACGACCGCCGTGGGATTCTACCGTGGAACGACAGATCGCAAGACCCATGCCCATGCCATCGCCACGCGTGGTGACGAAGGCATCGAACAGATGCGGCGCGATGTGCTCGGGGATACCCGTGCCACTGTCTTCCACTTCGACGAGCAGGCCGTCGGTGGCATCGGCGCGGGCACGCACCGAAAGCATGCGTTTGCCCGATACCTCCGACATGGCGCGGATCGCGTTGGCCATCAGGTTCACCACCACCTGCTGCAGCTGCACGCGGTCGCCATGCGGCAACGGCGCATCGCGGGCGATGTCCACGCGCAGCGCGATACGGTGCAACGCGATGTCGCCGTCGAGCAACTGCGCGCACTCTTCCACCAGCGCCGGCAGGTCGAACCGCACGTGCTGGCGCGGCTCCTTGCTGGCGAGGCTGCGCACGCGGTGCACCACCTCGCTCGCCCGTCGCGCGTCGCGCACCACGCGGTCGATGGCCTGGCAGGCCTCGTCGAGATCGGGCTCCGGGCGGCGAAGCCAGCGCAGGCTCGCCTCGCCGTGCGTGACGATGGCCGACAGCGGCTGATTCACCTCGTGCGCGATGGAAGCGCTCATCTCGCCAAGCGCCGTGACGCGAGCGGCCTGCGCGAGCTCGGCCTGCATGGCGATCAGGGCGCGTTCCGTGCGCTTGCGGTCGGTGATGTCGACGACGCTGACCAGCACGCGGTCGTAGCGGGTGGGCCCCAGCGGCATGTTCAGGGCGAACAGCACGGTGAGGCGCTCGCCCCGCAGGTTGATCATGTGCGTTTCGCCTTCGGCGATGCCGCCCCCTTCCAGGATCTTCAGCAGTACACCCGCGAACGTCCGCTCGGAGGCCGGCAGGATCCGGTCGAGCGGCCCGATCAGGTCTTCGCGGCTGCGCGCCCCGAGCATGCGCACGGTGGTCGCGTTCACGTCGGTCACGTAGGTGAGCGAGCAGGCCTCGGCCACGAATTCCGGGTGGTTCTCGATGTACCGCGCCATGTCCGTGACGCCCTGCGCGCGCAGTTCGTCCACCCGGTCCATGACTCTTGAATAATCTTCTTCCCAGAACGAGAAGCGCGCCGTTTCGAACATCGCCCGATAGCGGCGCTCGCTTTCTGCAAGTGCCGCGGCGGCCGCCCTGCGTTCGGTCACGTCGGTGCCCGCCTCGAGGATCACGCGCGGCTTGCCGCGGTCGTCGCGCAGCAGGGCGCAGCGGGCCTCCACGATCACGATCCGGCCGTCGCGGTGGCGCTGGAAGACTTCGCCTTCCCAGCGTCCCGCGCCGAACAGCGCCGCGTCGGCTTCCACGCGGTCACCCGGAAACGCGGTGCCCAGCAGGTCGTTGGCACGCCGGCCCAGGGCCTCCGCCGACGTCCATCCGTAGAGCTCCTCGGCACCGCCGTTCCACAGCACGATGATGTCGTCCATGTCGCGCACGAAGATCGAATCGTGGGTCAGCTCGATCAGGCGGGCCTGTCCGGCGATGGTGATCAGGCGCTCGCGATTGCGCAGGGAAAGTACGCCGGTAATGCCGATGGCGCCCAGGCTCACGGCACAGCGCAGCATGGAGGCGTCGAGAGCGAGGATGCCGTGGCCCCGGATATACGCCACGGCGGTCAACAGCATGCACAGGATGGTGGCACCGACGATGGCGCGGCGGCTACCGCTTGCCGCGACCAGCAGCACCACCACCACGTAGACCACCGCCACCGCGCTCTGCAACGGCGTGAAGGTGTCCACGAGGAATACCGCCACGGCAAGTAATGCGCCGATGCCCATCAGCAGGCCAGCCACCAGCCGCCGCGGGCGCGTAGCGGGCGCATAGGCCTGACTCTGCAGGGGTCGGAATCGGGACATCGTTTGGTTTTGCCCGGTCTCGAGTGTCTTGTATGGATTTGGCCCGAAGTGTTCCCGAGTGTTGCTATAGGAGTCTTGCACGCCGGTGATGGTTTTTGACCGTTACGGCGCGATCGCTACAAGAAATTGTCGAAGCGTCGACTAACCCTTTGGTATGCAGCCCCCTGACCGTATGTAGAATTCAGCCCAACCCCCGATCGCGAATAGTCTGCCGACATGGGCATTCCCGCCCATGAGTCACCCCCGTGGAGCAGACACGATGCGATACGAAACCAATGCTTTCGCCGGAACGGGAAGCGCCCGCGCCTCCGACGCCATGCATGGCCTGGCCTCGTTCCCCCTCCCCACCGTCGACGACGAATCCAGCGTGACGCGCCTGCTCGAGCAGGCCCTGACCGCGGCCGAATCCGACCTCGCCACGACCCGTGCCTGCGTCGCCCGTGCGGCTGCGCTGCTGGATCGCGAGCCGGCTTCTCCGTCGATGGCCCCCGCCGTTCCGCGTCGTCGCGTGGGTGCGGGCCTCGCTCCCTGGCAGGCACGCCGTGTCGCCGCCCATGTGGACGAAAACCTGGGCTTTTCGATCACCATCGACCAGCTGGCTTCCATCGCCGGCCTGTCGAGCAGCTACTTCTGCCGCGCGTTCAAGGATTCGTTCGGCGATCCCCCGCATGCGTACATCATGCGTCGCCGGGTCGAGCGCGCGCAGACCCTGATGCTGCAGACCCGCGAACCGCTTAGCCAGATCGCTCTGGCCTGCGGCCTCTCCGATCAGGCGCACCTGTGCAACCTGTTCCGCCGCCTGGTGGGACAGAGCCCCAGCCACTGGCGGCGTTCGCGCTGGCAGGAAGCCTGATCGATCAGCCGAAGAGCTTCGCCGCTACTTCGGCGGTGTGCTTGCCCTGGAACCTGGCACCGGCGAGTTCGTTCTCGCTGGGCTGTCGGGAGCCGTCTGTGCCGGCAAGCGTCGTCGCGCCGTAAGGCGTACCACCGGTCACCTCGTCGAGCTTCGTGAGGCCGGTGAAACTGTAAGGCAGGCCCACCGGGATCATCCCCAGGTGCATCAGGTTCGTGATGATGGAAAACAGCGTGGTTTCCTGACCGCCGTGTTGCGTCGCCGTCGATGAGAACGCACCGCCGATCTTGCCGTTGAGCGCGCCGCGCTGCCACAACGCGCCGGTCTGGTCGAGAAACGCCGCCATCTGCGACGTCATGCGCCCGTAGCGGGTTCCGGTACCGATGATGATCGCGTCGTAATTTTCCAGCTCTTCCGGACGCGCGATCGGCGCGGCCTGATCGGTCTTGAAGTGAGCGTTGCGCGCAACGTCTTCGGGCGCGGTTTCGGGAACACGTTTGAGGTCGACGGTGGCACCCGCGTCGCGGGCACCGGCGGCGACGGCTTCGGCCATTTTTTCGATATGACCGTACGACGAGTAATAGAGGACGAGGACTCTGGCCATGGAACATTCACTCCATTGCGGAAAGGGTCGGGACAGGAAGATTAGGCACGTTATCGTCTAGAGCACGTGTGGGCGCTCCACCGCCGTCACTCGAGGTTAGTTGCATGTCATACGCACAGATTGTCGATATCCGGTCTTACGACGAAACCACCGCGCGCAAGTCGCACGCCTGGCACGTGTTGCGCGAGGCCGCGCGCGTGGAACCCAACGAGGCCGCACGCATCGCGTGGTATCGCGACGATCCGATTTCCGCGCTCGATATGCGCACGGCCGAATCGCTGGTGGCCTCGGGGCGCTACGAAGACGTGCTCGCCTTCCTGCGCGGGGTGAAACTCGACATGGGCCCGGAGCCGGCTCGGGGTTTCGGCAGCTTCTGATCGCGGTAGAGTGGCATCCATCACGGAAGCCGGACCACCGCGTGTCGATCGAAGAAGCCTTCACCGCCCAGCACGACGAACGCCTCACGGCCGAGCGCGCCTACGAGCTGCACTGGGCCGACCTGCTGGGCACCGACGCACGCTTTATCTGCGTCGGCACCGGATGCAACGCACCGCTGATCTGCGCCTGCCTCGACAAGCCGGAACAGAACCTCCGCATCCGGCCGTACTTCCGCTCGTATCGCCTCGAAGACCACGCGGCGTCGTGTGAAGTCGCGCATGGTCGCGGCGAATCGAAAGCCGGCAAGCGCGCCGACGTGTTCGAAGCCGAGCGCCCCGCCGACCACTTCCGCGCGCCTTCCGCCTCCACGACGACCGACCCCGCCTCGACGCCCGCGCGCCGAGTGGCGACCGTGGGTGCGGGTGGCCTGAAACCCCGCGCCAGCCACTTCTATCGCCTGTCGTCGCTCGTGCAGAAATTCCTGGAGCACCGCCGCGACAAGGATCTCGACACCGCCACCGTGGAAATCGGCGGCGAGACGGTCACGTACGACGCGCTGTTCCGCAATATCTTCAGACAAAAGGCCGCCGATCATCTCGGCACGCGTGCCGTGTGGTGGGGCACCGCATCCTTGCGCGCCACGAAGGAAGGCGGGTATTACCTGAAATTCTCGCGACCCTTCCGCCACGACGACGCGGAGCTGCGCCCCACCATCACGCTGACGGCGAAGGACATCGACGCCTATCCGGTACGGCGCCTGCTCCGTGCGCGACTCGACAAGCTGATCGCGGAATCGGACGGCTATTGCGTGGTGTTCGTCTGGGCGAAACCATGGATGCCGAAAGATGCGGAGAAACCGTTCGTGCGTTTCTACGTGAACAACCTCGACCACATCGACGTGCGCGGGCCCGACATCCTGGAAGAACTGAAGAACACCTCGCGCCGGGTGTAACGCGGCTCCGTAGGAGCGCGCCTGCGCGCGACAGCCTTTGAGGCCGTGAACAGCAGGGCCTGAGCTCTTTCGCGAAAAGCTGTCGCGCGCAGGCGCGCTCCTACACAAGCTCGTGCCACTCGCTTGCCGTATGGTTAGCCCATGCCCAGAAAACGCCGCCGCCTCCCCTTCGTCCGCCACCCACGCGACGCGTCGCACGACTACGACGACGCCAGTTATGACGGCGGCGTGTCAGGCGGGCCGTATCTGCGGCACATCGTCATCGGCGTGACACTTGCCGTGATCGTGGGCGCCATTCTCCGGTGGGCCTTTTAGGCATCACCGTGTTGTCAGAGGATGGTCTACCTCTTAAGGGTGTAGGTGCCGATACTTGCATGCGCAATGCTTGTCCCGCCCTCCGATAGCCTTAAGGATCGGCCATGTACCGCGCCGAATCAGCCTGCCTTACCGCTGCACCGCCCGCCCTTCCCACGGTGATCGTCGACCTTGCGCTGCGTTCGGCCGAGATCGAGCGTGGAGACCGCCAGGGCGGCGCCCGGCTGATCGACGACCTGCGTGGCCGTGCCCAGCTCACCGAAATCGCGCTGGATGCCGCCGCGGACGACCTGCTGCTGGTCTACCGTGCCCCCTGCACCGATAACGAAGGCACCGGCGCCATCCTGTTCCGTCGTCAGCCCGAGGGCCACATGGACGCCGACCACCCGCCGGCCGTCCGCACGCTGGCCCAGGTGCTGTTCGACAGCCTGCGCGCCGACGCCCCCAACGCCCCGCTGCTGGCCCACGTGGCGCTGGCGTTGCGGGCGATCTTGAGCTTTCCCGCTCCTCGCGAAGACGCCGGCGCCCCGCGCGGCGGCCTCGCCAGCTGGCAGGAGCGTCGCGCCACCGCTTTCATGGACGAGCGGCTCGACCAGTCGTTCCCCGTATCCGATGTGGCCGATGCCTGTGGTCTGTCGGTGAACCACTTCTCGCGCGCGTTCCGCCGCAGCATGGGCAAGCCGCCGCATCGCTGGCTGCTCGACCGACGCATCGAAAAGGCCCGCGAGCTGCTGCGAGACACCTCGCTGTCGCTGGCGGACATCGCGCTGGCCTGCGGCTTCGCCGAGCAGAGCCACTTCACCCGTGTTTTCACCCGCACCGTCGGCATGCCGCCGGGTGCATGGCGCCGAGCGGCCGACTGAAATGGCATCTGACGAAACCTCCACCGCGGCCCTGGGACTGGGCCGCGACCTGATGCTGGCCGGCTCCCGGCTGCGCGACACCGTGGGCAAGCGCGCCCAGCGGGAGTTCGGGCTGACGGCCCTGCAGAGCGACATGCTGCTTCTGCTCGCCCTGCGCGGCAGCATGATTTCGACCGAGCTGGCCGTGACCTGCGGCGTCAACGCCAGCACCGTCACGCATGCGGTCGACGCCGGCATCGAGCGCGGCCTCATGCGTCGCGAACGCAACGAGGTGGACCGCCGCCTGGTGGACATCGCCCTGACGGCGGCCGGCAAGCGCATGGCCGAGCGCGTCCGCGCGCTGGTGGCCGACCTTGCCCGGTCGGCGCTGGAAGGCGTGGATCAGCCGGCGGTGCTCGCCGCCAGCCTGGCCCAGGTCACCCGGAACCTCGACAAGGGCTAGATCCTAGATCGCCTTGCGCCCAAAGATGAGGTGCAGGCCGAACAGCACGAAGATCGCCCCCGCGCCGCCGTCGATCCAGCGACTGGCGCGCACGTAGCCGCGACGCATCGCCGGCAGGGCGAAGATGCCCGCCACCACGGCGAACCACAGGAAGGTCTCCACGGTCACCATCGCCCAGAGGCCCCAGCGCGTGCCCTGCCCCATGCCCTCGCCCACGAAGGCGGAAAAGATCGACGCGAAGTAGATCGCGGCTTTCGGGTTGGCCAGATTGGTCGCCAGGCCCCGCATCAGCGCCCGCCAGGGGCTGGATCCACGCACGTCCACCACGGGAGCGGTATCGCCCGGCTTCGCCTTCCAGGAGGCGCGCAGCATCTGGAAGCCCATCCAGCACAGGTAGGCACCGCCGGCGATGGCGATGCCCCGCTCCAGCCACGCCAGCCGGTGCAGCAGCAGCTGCAGGCCCAGCAGCGCCAGCCCGGCCCACACGGCCACGCCCAGGGCGATACCCACCACGCCAGCCAGGGCCTCGCGCCGCGACCGGCTGGCCGCGAGCTGGGAGACGAAGAAGAAGTCGGGCCCCGGGGTAACGAGGGCGACGATCTGGACGAGGGCGATGGTGAGGAAGAGGCTCATGGGCCTGACGATGTTATCCGAAGCCCCACCCAGGCCGTCATCCCACCCGAAGCCGTCATCCCGCCCGAAGCCGTC